>OGEP01000097.1_pt1 | contig 137172 bp, 92 predicted proteins | sample 1570721 | NCBI WGS metagenome assembly OGEP01 (sample SAMEA2582131, study PRJEB24529) | metagenome | biome: Human gut stool | place: China | collected 2011 | reverse complement strand
CTATATCGTTTTCAAGCACAAGGACATTTCCAGAGAGCATCTCCATATCGTGTCGTTGCGCGTCGATGAGCAGGGTCGCAAACTCCCGCACGATTTCGAAGCAAGACGTTCGATGGAGATATTACGCGATCTGGAACGCAAATATAATCTGCATCCGAGTATCAAGGGAGAGGAGCAGGCCGACAAGGTGGGATTGCATAGGGTAGACTACAGGGAAGGCAATGTCAAACAACAGATATCGTCGGTTGTTCGGTCGTGTCTGCGAAATTACAGATGCTCGTCCTATGAAGAATTCCGCACATTGTTGGAAGCCTTTAACGTTTTGGTCGAAGAGCGTACGGGAACTATCAACGGAAGGAACTATGCCGGTATTGTCTACGGCGCCATGACTGATGACGGCTATGGCATCAGCACGCCGTTCAAATCGAGCCGTATCGGCCGGGATGTCGGTTACAAGGCCCTTCAAAAATATTACGAAAACTCGAAAATAAAACTGAAAGAAGACGGAACCCTCGACCGGCTGCGACAGACAGTCCGGGATGCCATGAGTCCGCACAATACGCGGGACGAGTTTTGGCAGCTGCTCAAGACGGATAACATCGACGCGGTGTTCCGCGTAAACCCCGTGGGAAGGATTTACGGCGTAACATTTATAGACCATAACTACGGCATCGTCGCTAACGGGTCGGTGCTGGGAAAAGAGTTTTCGGCAAACGTGTTCAACGAATTGTATCCGGCTCCGAAACAGGTGCAACAAGTCGTAGAACAACACGCGGCACAGCAGCGCGAACAACGAAGTCACATAGTAAATCCGTTAACCGGCATTGTCGATACGGTATTGGATTTGGCCGACACGCAGGCTTACGAGGAACAGCAACGGCAGATGCAACGGCGCAAAAAACTGAGATTACGTAAGTAAGGGACTCGCGAGATTTTTCGTTCTATGGTTTGGAACCCTGCTTTGTCTATCTAATAAAAAGAAGAGCTCTCTGCTTCTCTTTTCAGTTTCGCGTATGCAGTCCGTTGTTCTCACGGGCACACGCAGAATCGGTAGACGCAGGTCTGGGTATATGTTTCTCCGGGCCTTAGCAGGGTCGATGGAAACTGCGGACGGTTGGGCGAATCGGGGAAGTGCTGCGTTTCGAGTGCTACGGCACCGCGGTATCCGATTTTGCGACCGAATTTTCCGCATGACTCGTTGTTGAAAAAGTTGCCGCTGTAAAACTGAATTCCGGGCTGGTCTGTGAGTATCTCCATTTTGCGTCCGCTCATTGGATCATAGAGCGACGCCACGAGACGCACCGCACCCGTAAAGTTGCCGAGCACCCAGTTGTGGTCGTACCCGTGTCCGTTGCGGAGCTGTTCATCGTCAACGTCGATCCGAGCCCCGATGGGAGCTGGGGTGCGGAAATCGAAGGGTGTGCCATCAACCGGTGCGATCCGGCCGGTGGGGATCAGCACGCTATCGACGGGTGTCGTGGCCTCGGCGTCGATCCACAGTTCGTGACCGAGTATCGTGCCGCTGCCCTCGCCGCCGAGGTTGAAGAGCGTGTGGTTCGAGAGGTTGACGACGGTGGGTCGGTCGGTCCGGGCGCGGTAACCGATCCTGAGGGCGTCGTCGTCGGTGACGGCGTAGGTCACCTGTACGGTCAGTTCGCCGGGATACCCCTCTTCGCCGTCGGGCGACACGTAGTGCATGACGATCGAATCGGCGGAGTGCGAATCGACGATCCATACGCGGCTGTCGAGCCCTTTCACACCTCCGTGCAAAGACTGCCCGTTGTCGTTCTGCGGTAGTCGGTATTGCGTGCCGTCGAGCGTGAAGCGGCCCTCGGCGATGCGGTTTGCGAAGCGTCCCACGACGGGTCCCGAGAAGCGGGCTTCGTCCTCGTCGAGATAGCGGCCGATCGACTCGCATCCGACGGCTACGTCGGCCATCCTGCCGTTGCGGTCGGGGGCGAGTATCGACACCACGCGGGCTCCGAAGTTGGTGATCTGCACGGTGAAGCCCGTGCCGTTGGCGAGGGTGTAAAGCGCTACGGGCTTTCCGTCGACGGTCGCTTCGAAAGCTTCGGCGTCGGGCAGGTCGGGCATTGCGGCGTTTTTCGTTCCGCAGGCGGCCAGCAGGGCCGAGAGGAGAATGCAAAGATACTTTTTCATGATTCGTTTTATAGTTTGAAAGGCAGCGTTGCCCGAATATCTGCGGACGAAGCGCCTATTTCGAACAGGAATTCGCCGGGTTCGGCGATGCGTTCGTTTTCAAGGTTGTAGAATGCGAGGTCTTCCTTCGTGATTCGGAACTCCACGGTGCGGGTCTGGCCGGGCTTCAATGCGATTTTCTCGAATCTGCGCAGTCGTTTGACGTCGGGGATGAGCGATGCGTAGAGGTCGCGCGAGTAGAGTTGCACGACTTCTTGACCGGCGCGGTCACCCGTGTTTGTAATGTCGGCCTTAATGACAATCTCATAGCCCTCGTACGTCAGTTCCGCCCTGGAGTATGCGAACGTAGTATAGCTCAGTCCGTGGCCGAAGACGAATTCAGGGTTGTAATCGCCCTCATACTTGTAGGTAGCGTCGGTGTTGCGCTGTTCGTCGGCGTACTTGTGGTAATAGACAGCCAGCGAGTTGGGGAACGCCGGGTAGGTGTAGGGCAATTTCCCGCTCGGATTGACCTTTCCCGTGAGCACGTCGGCCACAGCGTCGGCACCCTGCGGTCCGGGGAGGTAGCTCTGCACGATGGCGGGGATTTTGGCCGAGAATTTCGAGATCAGTCGCGGACGCCCCTCCGAGAGCACCAGCACGACGGGTTTTCCGGTTGCGGCGATGCGCTCGGCTAGTTCGGTTTGCAGGGGATCGAGTGCCAGATCGTTCAGGTCGCCCGGCTTCTCGCAGTAGGAGTTCTCGCCGAGGCACAGCACGACGACATCGGCCCGGCGTGCCGCCTCCGCGGCTTCGTCGAAGCGGTCGCGGCGTTCGGTGTCGTAACGGCTCTCGTGCGCGTCGTAGCTCACGCCGGGAATGACCTCGACGTTGCGGCGTCCGAACCGCTCGCCGAGGGCTTCGGCGAGGGTCTTGCACAACTCGGGGTGACGTTCGATGCCGTGTCCCTGCCACGTGACGGTCCATCCGCCGCACAACGCCCTGCGGCTCTGTGCATTGGGTCCGCAGACCAGTATCCTCCGTCCTGCGGCGGGATCGAGCGGTAGCAGGCCTCCGTCGTTTTTCAGGAGCGTGATCGCCTCGGCTGCGGCCGCGTAGGAGGCCTGCCGGTGCTTTTCGCAGCCGTAGCGGGGATAGTCTGCGGGCAGGGTGTTCGGACGCTCGAAAAGTCCGAGTTCGAATTTGAGTCTCAGAATGCGCCGCACGGCTTCGTCGATGCGTTCCATCGGTACGGCACCCTCCTCCACGAGTTCACGCAGATCACGGCAAAAGCCCCGGAAGTCGATCGGAATCATTGCCATATCGATTCCGGCATTGATGCCGAGGCAGATGGCGTCCTTGGAGGTTGCAGCCAGACGGTCACGGGCATGCAGTTTTTCGAGATCCTCGTAGTCGGTGACAACTACGCCGGCGAATCCCAACTCGTCGCGTAGCAGTCCGGTCAGAATTCTGCGGCTGGCGTGCACCGGTTCGTTGTCGATGATTCCGGAGTTGACCATCACGGAGTGCGCTCCGGCGTCGAGGGCCTCCCTGAACGCCGGCAGGTGATACTCCATGAGGGCGTTCCACGGAATGTTGGCCGGTGTGCGATCCTTGCCGCTGGCCGGTACCGAATAGCCGAGGAAATGTTTCAGGCATGTGGCGACGCGCTCCGGATGGTCCACGTCATTGTCGTCGCCCTCCTGTCCTTTCACCAGTTCGCGGCCCAGCACCGAGCCGAGATAGGGGTCTTCGCCGAAGCCCTCGTACTGGCGCGGGAAGCGCGGGTCGGCCCCGAGGTCGAGAATCGGTGCGAAGTTCCACGGGATGTTGCAGGCCCGCATCTCGTAGGCCGTGATCTCGCCCATGCGTCGGGCATGCGCGGGATTCCACGTCGCTGCGAGGGCTATCTGCTGCGGAAACAGCGTCGAGCCGAGCGAGTAGGTTCCGCCGTGGACCTGATCCACGCCGTAGATGAGGGGAATTCCCAGACGGGTTTCGTCCGTGGCGATCCGCTGGAGCTCCCCGATGAAGGGACCCCACACCTCGGCGGGTTGAGATTCGCTCAGCGGAACGTTCAGCAGCGAACCGACGCCGTATTCGACCACGGCTTCGCGCAGCAGGGCCGTGTCGAGCGTAAAGCCGCCGGCTCCGTCGGCGATGACGAAGGGTTCGATGGTCAGCTGAGCCATTTGTCCGATCTTTTCGGTCAGGGTCATCTTGTCGAGCAACTGTTCGACTCGGCAGGCGGTCTCAGTCTGCGGTGCAGAGCATGCCAGCATGCCCAGAGATAAAAGAGAAAGAATGGTGGTTTTTGCCATATGGCTGATTATTTGGGTTCAAATGAATTTTTTCGGCTTTCACCGAACCATCGCTTATTTTTCAACTGACGGAGCCGCTGCATTCGACGACGGACTCCCATTCCCGATGTAAGGCCATCCTTCGTCGTCCCAGCATACTTCATCGAGCATTCCAAGACGCCCTTGTTCCGGACAAGAACAATCGTAAGCATGGTAGAACATCCAAGTTCGGTCAGCTGCATCCTCTATGAGACCGGCATTGTGCCCCGGCCCTGCGAATTTGTCATTGCGTCGCAGGATCACTTCGTAGCCGTTGTCGAGTGTAGTACGCCCCTGCCTGTCCACATAGGGGCCCAGCAGGTTGCGCGAGCGTGCCACTACGGTTTGGTAGGTACTTTCAGCGCCGCCAGCGAAATCGCCCGTCGAAGCGAAGAAGTAATACCATTCGTCACGTTTGTAGATATTCGTACCCTCGAAAGCCGTTCCGGCGAAAAGACGTTTGGTTTCGGATTTCGGAGCAATGCGCGCATCGTCCGTTACGTCGAGTTCCATAACGTAGAGGTTACGGAAACTACCCCAGAAAAGATAGGACTTGCCGTTCTCCTCGTAGTAGTACTGGTCGATGGACTGTTCGACGCCGATCTGCTGGCTGTCGACAAGCACACCACGATCCGCAAAGGGGCCTTCGGGCCTATCGGCCACGGCATAACCGATGACGCTATATTTTACATCTCCGAACCAGAGCGTGTAGAAAAGCACGTATTTGTCATTTATACGACAAATTTCAGGAGCCCATAAATCGCCTCGGCGACCGTTACGGATTGCCGAGGGCCATGTTTGGTCGGAAAAAGCCGTACCGACACGTTCCCAGGTTACAAGGTCTTCGGAACGGAAGATCGAGTAGCCGTGGCCGGTAGCATAGAGGTAGTAGCTACCGTCATCGGTGCGAATGACCGAAGGATCCGGGGCATCGGCCATGATGACGGGATTCGTGTAGATCGTCGTCGTTCCGCCTCTCTTCGGTGAGTTGCCGCAGGCGGCAAACAGAAGAGCGAATGTGTATAGAATAAATTTATGATTCATATCGAGTTAGTGTTTTTGAAACGAGACAAACCGTCCGTTTCGGATTTTAATTTTGCGAATGGCGACACGCTCTGAGCCGGAAGGGCCGTTGGGGATGTGAAATGCGATACGCAGACGGCCTTTCAGATCACGGAAGACCATCTGATGCCCTCCGTCGGTGGCGAATAGCGGCTTATTTTCGTGTTTCCACGGCCCGAAGACATTGCCGCTTTCGGATACGGCTTGCCCGATGGAGTACCGGGGCGAGAAACTCGACCACAGAAGAATCAGGTTGCCGCTCTTACCATCTTTCCAGATATAGGGCGCATCGGTAACATAACCGCCTCCGGGTATGGACAAGGATGTTACCCACGGAGCATCGGAGGCACGGAACAGAAGGTGCGGTTCCCCTTCGGTGTCGGTAAGGTCGCAACGAAGCCGTTGTGCCCACACTTCCCCCGTCCTGTTACGGACATTGGGACCGTTCCACTCGACGCTGAAAATCATCCAAGGGGCTCCTTCGTCATCGACATAAAGCGAAGCATCGAGACATTGCATCCCTTCGGGTGTCATGTTGAGCCGTTCGGACGGCAGTACAGGACTGTAAGATCCCAGCGGACCGTCGGTCGAGCGGAGCACAGTCGTACCCCGCAAAATACCTCGCGATTCATTGCGAACCGTGACGAATGTGTACCAGTTGCCATTGTACGGATAGGTATCGGGCGCCCACCAGTCGTCCGTGCCGAGGTAATCTTCCGGTGCGTTATAAACGAATCCTGTTTTTTCCCAGTGTTCGAGATCCTGGCTGCGGAGTGCGAAAAGCCCTCCGCGGCCGTCTTTCCAGCGGGAATGGATCAGATAATAACACGCATTATCCCTGTCTACGGTAATGAATGGATCACGCAGTCGAAGATTTTCTGTAGCGACAATTTCCTGTGCCTGCACGAAATGGCACAAGAAAATTGCCGTCAAGAAACAATAGAGCGTATGATAATTGTATTTCATTGTTTAACGGCGACCGATTCTTGCGAGGAACCACTCTGCCTCTTCTTTGGAGAGTTGCTGACGTTCGAGGACAGCCGGCAGGTCGTCCCAAGCCTTGCGGAAGGCTCCGACCAATGCCGGAATACGCTCGGGAGCGTACTGCACAGCTTCGCCTAACACCCCCATCGAACCGAATTCGTCGGTATACGAATAATGCCACGAAATGTCCCACGGCTTGTCCGTCACGGTGTACTTGAACTCTTCCATCGCACGTGCAAGACGACGGGCGGCTGAGGATAGACCGTTGAAATCAACTTCCGTATCGTCGTATTTAATGCATACGACCTTTTCTGCAGCACAATTCGTTTCGGGAATGTTGACTATGAGCGAGAAATCTTCGCCGTCATACGTCCAATCTGCTTTCGCTCCGTTCACCGTTACCGCAACCGGAGCCGTTGATGCGAGTACTTTTACCGAGAATTTCCGCGCTGCAGGCATATCCTTGTACGTTCCGGTACGTTTCCCGACGGAGACCGTCAGTGTGTTGCCTTCACGTATGGAACGGAGCGGCGTAACGGCAAATTCCGTGGCATAATTCTTGTCGTCGCCATTATCCTCGTACATCGAGAATTCGCCGTTGCCGCCGGGGAAAACCGTCAGCACAACCTCTTCGTCATTCGCATTCAGATTCTTCACCGTATCATTATACATGGGCAGGAGCGCCCCGGCCTTGACATAAACCGGATACTCATCCAGTGCGAACGAACGTTCTACGATGCAGTCTCCCGGGAGCAACGTTCCGGTTTGCCATTCGTACCACTCACCTTCGGGCAGCCATACTTTCAAGGTCGTATAACCGTCTTTACCCGAAGCGGTGATCGGTGCGACAAGGATATCCTCGCCGAACATGTACTGGTTGCGGAACGTATAAGCCTCTTCGGCTTCGGGCCAGTCGTAATACATCGGTCGACAGAGCGAAAGACCTGTTTCATAGGCGTTGCGGGCCATAGTGTAGATATAGGGTGCAAGCATATAGCGTTGCCGAATGACGTGACGCAGAATGTCGGCATATTCCGGAACGAAGTTCCAGACCTCTTTTTTCAACACTCCGCTCTTCGTGGAATGTGTACGCAGGATAGGGCTCAAAGCTCCGAACTGCATCCAGCGGATGTAGAGCTCCGGATCAATACTGTCAGCCATGTGGTGCCCGCCGATATCATGGCTCCAATAACCGTAGAGGACATTCGAAGCCGTCGAATTGAAGTAGGGCTGGAAGTCGAGCGAAGCCCATGAGATCGAGGTATCTCCCGAGAAGCCGATTTGGTAGCGGTGGTTGCCCAGTCCTCCCCAGCGGTGATAGAGCATCGGACGTACGTCGCGGTTTTTTTCCATATTACTGAAGAATACATAGTTAAGCCACCAAGTATTACTCAATCCGCCGAGTTTCGCGTCGTAGAGAGACTGCTGCCAGTCGAGCCACCAAAAATCCACGCCGTCTTTCTCCATGGGCGATAAGATGTTGCGAAACATACTGGTGATGAATTTCTTGTCGGACGAAACCCAAGGTACGGTCTGCTTCGAAGCAGGATCGATATCCATATCCCGTGCTACGGCGGCATAGTTGTCTTCACCGCACTTCACGCCATCGGCCGGATGGAGGTTGAACGTCGAACGAATCCCTTCTTCATCGAACCATGCGAGGAACTTCTGCGGATCGGGGAAAAGATTGCGGTTCCACGTCCAGCCCGTCCAACCACCACGGTCGCCTTCGAGATAGTGCCAGTCGATGTCGATTACCAGCACATCCAACGGAATGTCATAGGCCCGGAATTTGTTCACCAAAGCTCGCAGTTCCTTGTCCGAGTAAGTCCAGTAACGGCTCCACCAGTATCCGAAAGCATAGCGCGGCGGCATAGGAATCTTGCCGGCAAAGAGTGTAAAATCCCTCAATGCGGATTTGTAATTATGTCCATAGGCAAGGAAATACCAATCCTGCCCGCCCTTCGCGGAACGCTCCTTCACCCACTCCCATTCTTTGTCGCCATCGAAAAGGAAGTTTGCAGAGTCGTCGATGAGCGTCCAACCGTCGGTGGCCAGCAATCCGTCTTCGAGAGGTATCTTCGGGCGGTTTTCATCGTAAATATAGGTGTCGCCGTCGTAGCCGTCCAGCGTGCGGTAGGTACCCTTGAGGTTCCCGGTCTGTTTCATTCCGGGCTTCCATGCAAAGGGTGCAGCAGTATTCTTCGGAGAGCGTATCGAGAGGTTCGAAGCGGAAAAAGCTCCGGAATTCCTCTTGTAGCGCAGGATCATCTTCGGAGTCGAGATTTCGATCCACGCGCCCTTTTTCACCTTATACTCCGCAGCCGGATACTCCCGTTCCACGGCCACGAACGACTTGGCGTCAACGAACTGTCCGTCGGGGGCGTATTCCAGCCGCACGGCCCCGTCGGCAATGACAGTAAACCGTACGTGTTCATCCTCGTAGGCGATATTTTTTCGTAGATTTTGTGCTTGCAGAACTTGCACCAAGCAAATCCCCAGTATTAAAAATAATTTTTTCATGTACATGTATATTTATGTGCGCAGTTTTTATAGTCTGTTCTGAAATCCCGGTATCGGTATCCGTTCTATCGGGTTGTTTTGTGTATCTCGGTTAACGCGGCATGGGTTGCGGTGTTGTACTGGGCTGGGCGATATGCATTCGGCCGGCCTTATCGAAATATATACGATCGATACATACTATGCGGTCGAAAGCCGGACGCGGTTGCCACGGATCTGCATGACGGTGGTAAACGATGAATAGTTCGCTTCCGTCGGGAGAGGTGATGATCGAATTATGTCCGGGAGAGGAGATTCCTCTGCTGAAATCGGTGATCATCTGCGGATTGTCATCGTATTTGAACCATGGCCCGAGCGGATGCGGAGCTGTCGCTACGCCTACCCCGTAATGAGACTGCCCCGTATCGTTGCCTGAATAGGTCATGTAATAGGTTCCTTCGTATTTGATGACAAAAGGACCTTCATTACAACGATTGTTGTCACGGCAGACGAGTTCCCACGGCTGATCCGCTTGTCCGATAAGGCGTGGTTCACCGTCGAAGCCAGAAAGATCGTCCTGAAGCCGTACGCCCCATACCTCGCCGTAAGCGTATCCGTCGCGGCTGCCATTGCGGCTGTAAAACAGATAGGGAGTCTGTCGGGGATCATCGTCTACGAAAATATGGCAGTCTATGGCTTGACCGTCTATATCGAACCACGGACTGTATAGTGGGGTGAACGGACCCTCGGGACGGTCGCTCATGGCTAAGCACGACATCAGACGGTTGAATTCATCGAACCAGCAGCTGTACGTAAGGTAGAAACGACCCTTGTACCCCCGGACTTCCGGAGCCCAGAAGCTATTCGTGCCGGGATAATCGGGCGTCCGGTGAAATAGCGCCCCTCCGAATTTCCACGTCACCAGATCGTGCGAGGTGTAGTAATCGAATCCCATGTTGACGTCGGTGGTTCCCGTGAGATAATACGTGCCTTCATGTTCATAGATGAACGGATCGGCGACGTGCAAAGCCTTTCCGTCTTCGGTGCATATCGGATTGGTATAACTCTTTTTGGACGATTGGCCTTGACTGTACTGGATGACTGCAAGAAAGAGTGCTAAAAGAAGGTATCGTTTCATCGTATGCACGGAGTGATTTTGAATTCGAATGTATAATCTTTGTACGGAAGCCGGTGTTCTGGCTGCGTATGTTGTCCCCAAGAGTCGATGCAGCCCAACCCACACTGTTTTTTGTCTATCGTGAGCCATACCGCACGGTCAGGTTCTATCTCCTGCGAGTGCCCTTGTTTTTTTGTCAGTCCTTCATCCAGTGCCTCCCGCGAATAGTTGAGCGCCGAAGCGGAGAACGGCTCCGAGGCGACGACCTCGATACCCCGCCCCGTAATGTCCGATTGCCGCCAGCGGCGCACGTCGGATTTCGTTCCGGTCTCCTGCGGACGGATGTAGGGATAAAACTGTTCGTCGACGGTTTGGCGGTAACGTCCCAGCAAGGCTGCGTCCTTGCGATCGGCATAATTTTCCCACGGTCCGCGTCCATAATAGTCGATACGGTCGTATGCGGCAGGCATACGCATACGCATGCCGAAACGCATCATGTCGGGAACATCCGTTCGCTCACCGGCGGTCAGTTGCTCACGGACGGTGATTTCTCCGGCGTTGTTCAGACGGTATTCAAGTGTCAGGACAGCATCGATTTTCTCCATGTCGTATCGTGCCGTGACAACGGCTATGCCTTTTTCGACCCCATGTTCCAGTTTCAAGAGTCGCAGTCCCGGATGCTCCCATACGCGGTTCTCCTCATTGAGCTTCGCCCCGAAATCATTGTCGGTGGGTGCGCGCCAGAAGTCGGGTTCCAATGCGGCCCCTTCATTCAACAACGCTTTGCCATTGACATCGTAGCGGGTCATCAAGCCGTCCGATTTGCGGAAGTCGATACGCATTGCGGGACTTTCGACGATGAGATAGTTGCGGTCATTGTCACAAACCGTAAGCGTGCCGAGCGAGTTGCAGCGGTTGGCCATGCGTTCCTGTACGGAGAGGTCTGCCGGGGCGCTTTCGCGCAGCACGAATTGTTCGTATGCGATGCGGTGATCGGGTTCGAGGAGCGGCTCGGAATCCTTAAGGCGATATTCCACATTGAGCAGCAGTTCCCCGTCGGCAGGCAGTGTTGTAACGTCGAATGGCAATGCAACGGTCATACTCTGCTGCGGAGCGATTTTCAAGTCTGCGACAATGCCGCTACGCACCGCTTCCCCATCACACAACACTGTCCAGCGTAGGTAGCAGTTGTCTGCGGTGCGGAAGAAATTTTCATTGAACACCGAGAGCGTGCGGTTGTCTCCAGCAAGTTCCGTCCACAGCGGCTGCTGCCAGTAGCGCACCTCGTACATATGGGGATTAGGTACGCGGTCGGGGGAGATCAGACCATTGTCGCAGAAATTCAAATCCGAAGCATCGTAGGGATTCCAATCACCGCCGTAACCGTAGATCATAGCCCCGTTTCTGCCCGTTTTACGCAGGGACTGATCCACGAAATCCCAGATGAATCCTCCCTGATAATGGGGGTATTTACGAATCATCTGCCAGTAGATGCCGAAACCGCCCATCGAGTTTCCCATTGCATGTGCATATTCGCATTGTATCAGCGGTTTGGTCAGTCGTTCTCCAAACGAGGTATCGCCGGACTTCCAACCTTTGTAAACATGATCTTCGAGATAAGTGTTACATTGGTCATAAGTCCAATACATCGGGCAGACAATATCAGTATTGCGACCGCCCTCAGAACGTTCGTATTGGACAGGGCGCGTGGGATCGTAAGCCTTTACCCAATCATAGCATGCGTCGAAATTCGCGCCATCGCCCGCCTCATTGCCCAAAGACCACACGATGACGGAGGGATGATTGATATTGCGTTTGACATTGCGCTCGTTGCGCTCCAGATGTGCCTTGGCGTAAGCCGGATCTTTGGCCAGCGTCTTTTCGTCGTAACCCATGCCGTGCGATTCGATGTTCGCTTCGGCCACGAGGTAAATGCCGTAGCGGTCGCAGAGGTCGTACCAGCGCGGATCGTCCGGGTAATGGCATGTGCGCACGGCGTTGAAATTGTTCTCTTTCAGAATGCGAATGTCCTCGATCATGCGCTCCAACGATACAACATATCCGCCGTCGGGATCCATTTCGTGACGATTGGCGCCTTTGAGCAAGACGGGTTTTCCGTTGACGAGCAGCTGACCGTCTTCGACCTTCACCTCGCGAAAACCCGTATGCAACGGGATGACCTCGATAGTATCTCCGGCGGAATCCTGCAATGTCACGGTTACGGTATAAAGTACCGGTGTTTCGGCAGACCAAAGCGCTATTTGCCCGGCATCAAATGACAAATGTGCCGTCGAACCCGTGATCTTCGTTTTTTGCACGGTATTGAATGCAGGCGCTCCGTCCGGCGCTGTCAGCCTTACCTCGGCCGTACATCCTTTGGCGGCCATGGGAAAAGCCAGCTCCACGTCGAGTGTGCCTCGAGTGTAGTTTTCCGAGAGGCCGGGAGTTAATCTTATGTCCTCGATGTGGCGTTTGTCGCGTGCGTAAAGATACGATTCGCGTGACAGCCCCGAGAGTCGAAAGAAATCCTGATCTTCAAGGTAGGTGCCGTCCGACCAGCGGAAAACCTGCATGGCAAAGAGGTTTTTTCCGGGCTGCACGAATCTCGTAATGTCGAATTCGCACTCCAGTTTCGAGTCTTCGCTATATCCGACGAAGCGTCCGTTGACCCACAGGTATAAATTCGACGTGGCCGATCCGAAGTGAGCGACGATTTGTCGTCCTGACCACTCGGCCGGAATATCGATCCATCGGCGGTAGGAGCCTACATGATTCTCGACCAAAGGCACCTCGGGCGGATTGTTCGCGAACTGCTCACGCCACGGGTAGCCGACATTGACGTATTGAGGGTCGCCATAACCGTTCAACTCCCACAGGCCCGGTACGGGCATCGTGCTCCATGTTCTGTCGTTGTAGTCCGTGCAGAAGAAATCCGCAGGACGCTGGTCAGCGTGACGTGTCCAGCAGAATCTCCATATGCCGTCGAGCGTAAGGAAGCGCCCGGAAGCGTTTTTATCACCGACGGCAGCCGTTGCAACGGATTCATAGGCGAACTTGGTGGCACGCATCGGCAAGCGGTTTACGGCATTGATGTCGGCATCCTGCCATTCGGTAAAGGTCTGGGCGGAGGTCATAGACAGAAATCCGATGCCCAGCAAAGAAAAAAGTAGTTTCGGCATTTTGAATGAATTTGAATTTCTGCCCAAAGTTACCCCATTTCACTTTTTCGGGCTTTAAAAAATCCTGCAAGAAGCTATAAAAATCCTGCAAATTGACACTCGCAATACCAAGAACATTACCCGTTATCGGGTTGTGCCGTCAATCTCCCCCCCCCTCCAGAAATTCCGTAGGGGTGATTCCGAATTGTTTCTTGAAACACGAGGAAAAATAGGTCGGAGAGCGAAAACCTACCAACAGACTGATATCCGTAATGCTGTACTTATCCTGCTGAAGCAGTTCCGCAGCTCTTTTCAGACGTTTGATCCGCAAGTATTCGTTGGGATTCTTTCCGATGATGCCCTTGAGTTTCCGGAACAGATTCGAACTGCTCATGCACATTTCGTCTGCCATGTCGTCGACCGAGAGATCCGCCTGTTCCATATTGTGCATGATGTATTCATCCAACTTACGCATGAAGTCCTCGTCGGTTTTCGAATAAGTCAATGTTTCGGATTTGACCAACGGAGATTCGAGGAAATGACGGCGTACCAATTCCCGGTTGGAGAGCAGTGTGGCAATACTGGCTCGCAGATATTCCAGCGAGAATGGCTTTTCGATGTAGGCATCCGCTCCGGCCCCCAGTCCTTCGACCTTCGATGTCATGTCTGTTTTCGCAGTCAGCAGCAGTAAGGGAATATGGCTGAACTGCAAATCGGACTTGATACGGCGACATAACTCGAATCCGTCCATTTCAGGCATCATCACATCGCTCAGAATCAGGTCGAACGATTTTTTTGTGAGTTTCTCCAATGCCAGACAGCCATTATCTGCGGTAACGGTTTCATAAATTGCGGATAAATGCCGTGCAATGAAAGTCTGCATTTCCGGGTCATCCTCGACAATCAGAACCGAAGGCTTTGCCGCAACGTCATTCTGCTGCATCTCCTCTTCTTCGGCGTTATCCGTAATAGTCGGGAGTACGGAAGCTTCGGACTGTGCGTCGGAGGATATGTGCTCTATGGGAATCATAAGGACAAAACGGTTTACGGATAAATCGTCGTCCATGCGTAACGTCCCGCCGTGCTGTGTTGCCAAAGCCCGTGCGAGTGTCAGACCGATACCGGTTCCCGCTATCAGATGCTTGCCGTCCCGGTATTGCATGAACGGCAGAAATATTTGTTCTCGCATTGGTTCCGGCACGACTGTCCCGTCGTTGGTTACTGCGATCCGCAAGACTTCCTGCTCTTCGGTTATGGTCATCTCCAGCCGTGCGTATGTCTGTGCGTATTTCAAGGCGTTAGAAAGCAGGTTGCTGACGATTTTCGTAAGCGCCTCTCTGTCTACTGCGGCATACTGCGTTTCTGCCGGGAGGTCGAAAGTCAGGGCAATATGTTTTTGCCGGGCCATGATTACGAACCGTATGCAAATATTCTCAATCACTTCCCGAACGTCGCATTCGACGGGATGAAGTTTGAATCCCTGCCGTTCAGCTTTGCGGAAATCGAGCAGCTGATTGATGAGTGTCGCCAAGCGGTCGGTATTGCGGATCATCGTGTCGATATTCTCCTTGGCTTCAGGGTCGAGTCTGTCTTTCGTACGTTCTGCGAGATCTTCCAAAGGCCCTCGTATCAACGACAACGGCGTACGTATTTCATGGGCCACATTCGTGAAAAAATCGAACTTCGAAACATAAAGTTCACGTTCTTTTTGACGTTCGATCTTTTCGATCGCCTTTTCACGTTCGCGCAAAGAGCGACGTACTGCAATTTTATATAAGCATATGACCACTGCGAGTGCGAATAAAATGTAGCATATTCGTGCAAAGCGCGATAGATAAAACGGTGGGCGTATACGGATTTCAAGCGTGCGCACTGCGCCGTTAGGTTCCCCGTTGCCGCGAAGCCCTTCAACGATAAGCCGGTAGGTACGATAAGGCAAGTTGGAATAAGTGATCGTATTGTTAAGTACCCGATTCCATTCCGTGTCGAATCCTTCGAGCCGATAACGCATGCGTACTTCGTGAGGCGACTGATAGTTGATGGCTGTTACGCGCAGCGAAAAAGAATTCTCATCCGGAGCAAGAAGAAGACGGTCGAGTTGCGTGATGCTCTTTTTCAGCGGCGAGGAGTCGTTGTCTACACCGACACTCTGGTTGTAGAGCATGAAGTCCGTCAGCACAATGGGAAAGGCCCTGTCGTGGGGTTTCAACTCCGCAGGGGCGAAAGATATGAATCCATCGTTGCTACCGGCATAAATACGGCCCTCTGAGCTCTTACAGAGCGACGAATAATTGAATTGATTGTTTAACAGTCCGTCGTCGGTGGTGAAAACAAAATAACTGCGGTTCACAGCATCAAAACGTATCAAACCCTTGTTAGATGTGATCCAAAGCACCCCCTGCGCATCTTCTTCGATGCGGTAACAAGTATCGAATGGCAGGAACCTTTTGTAACGAACGAATACATTGTGTTCGGAAACATAGCGGCAAAGACCTCCGCCTTCAGTCGTAATCCAAAGTTGCATGCGGCTGTCTTCGAAAACACTTAAGACCTTATTAGCGGCCAAAGAGGTCGTATCCTGTTCATTGTAAACGAAATGTTGCCAACTGTCTTTCAGTGCATCGTATTTGTAGAGCCCGTCGGAATAGGTCGCGGCCCAAAGGTTCCCGGCAGAATCCTCTTTGAGATGATGGATATGACTCCGAATAGCCGTATCAGCGATAAAACAATCCGTTGCTGGATCATAACGTTTCAGTCCGGAAGTCGTGCCAAGCCATAAATTCCTGTCTGCGGTTTTGCAGATCGTGTAGATCTCTTTACCGGCACTGGGGTAACTTTTCGAAGCGAGGGTTCTGCGATGGATACGTACCAAGGTTCGGGCCTGCTCATACGTCCCCACCCAGATGTAGTCGCCATCGCAACAAAGGCCATGCACGTTGCTGTAAAGGCCATTCTCGTAGAGTTCCCTGCCGGGAATCGGTTCGATCTCTTCGCTCGATGGATGAAAGCGGAAAAGCCCTCTCGATTCGGTACCTATCCACAGATTACCGTCTTCGTCCGTAACGATTTCACGGATGTAACGTCCTAATTTGCGTTCTTCGGAACTTGCATAATAGCGCCGCACAGACGTGGAATTTCCAGCTCGTGAGTAGGCTACCCCGGTAAAATAGGTTCCAACCCACATACCGCCCTCATTGTCTTTGCACAGGCAGTAGAGCGCATTGCTTTGCAAAGCATAGGGAATGTTATAATCGGCTTGGAATGATGCCGACTCCTGCATGTTCCCATCGAGAATTTCAAGACAGGATTCTGTGGCGACCCAAATTTCGTTTTGCCCTACGACGTGTATATCGCGCACGTAATCGTTGCTATGCGGCAGGGTGATTTTTCTGAATTGTCTTTGTGCCAGATTTACCTCGAACAATCCCCGTGAGGAGCAGACATAAATCCGGTTGAAAGTGCCCGATACGAGCCGGTTGATGAAGAGATCGCGAAAGGCTTCCGTTGCATCTCCGGAGAAAAGCGGCGCCACGCTTTCGAGCCCGTCTTCCGAAAGGTAGATGTTTCCGTCGTCGAGGGCAATGCAGGCTATTCCCTGTGGCGTGAAACAGATGTTGCGGGCCGTATAAGTCCGTGTCCCGGTTTTATCCGTTATAATATGTGTCAATTTCCGTATTGCGGGATCATAGCGGAAGAAACCCTGATTCCCACCGCAGATCCATATTGTGCTGTCGGGAGCCATGACGATGTTCGCAATGTTACCTGAAATCGTGCTGCCGTCATCGCTTCGTTCAAGAAAGCGATGCGCGCGTTCTGTACCGGGGTCATAGATACAAACTCCGGCATCGGTTCCCATCCAGATGCACCCGTCGCCGTCTTCACACAATGTCGTGATGTAATTGTTACCCGGAATGGCATCCTCCACGGCTATGATACGTATTTCGGTGCCGTCGTAACGATTCAGTCCATCCTTCGTCCCGAACCACATGAATCCCATACGATCTTGCAGAATCGCCAAAACCGCATTGTGCGTCAGTCCGTCATCAGCATTCAGAGACCGGAAAGCAGACTGTTTCTCTTCGGCTGAAACCAAGAACGGCAGCAATACAGACAGCAGGACGAGTATTCGGAATTTCATGTGTATTCTTATTGGAAGATATTGTTTTTTAGTAATTCTGTTTGTCGTTCCTGTATTTATGAACCCCCGATGATACAAAAATAGTTTTTTGTACCGTAGAAGACCTTAAAAAATCTTGCGAAATGGTTAAAAAATCTTGCAGGATAGGATTAAGAGACTTCGACAATACGGAGTAGACTGCATATTGCCGGCCGTTGGAAAGAAAAACCCGTCTCCGGGAGTCTCCCGAAGACGGGTTCGAAATGTGTTACGAAGTTTTATTGTCTGGAACTGCTAAAGAAACCGAGTGTCGAAACGACAGCGCGTGTCGAAACCGAAGAGTCGGTTCCGTCCGAAAGACGCATGCCGGACGATCCGCCGCCGTCGAGTTTCATGGCATCGATACAGCCCAGCCCTTTCAGAATCGCCGCAACCTGTTTGAGCGTCGCACCGCCGCTGGCCGTTCCGTACTCGCCGTTCAGTCCGCAGGTGAAGAGTACGATCCGTCCGTCAGCCATGCAGCCTACGGCACTCTGCGCACGGCAGTAATCGGCCGATGCGAGTGCCCAGTCCCACATCTCCCAATCCGTGACGGGGTACTGATCCTTGTCCAGATCGGAACCGACCATTAACCGACCGTGTTTGAGCAGCATCGGACCGCAGCTCAAGGCATAACGGGGCGTCCATGCCACAGGTGCCGAGGGGCAGTGTTCGTTGGGTGCGGGATATTGCGCCTCGTAGCGGACAGAAGTCATAGGACGAGCATAGAAATGGTTTTGTCCCGTTTCGGCTGTTCCAGCCCAGTAGAATGCAGGGTGACCGTCGGCATCTACTCCGAAGATACTGCGCGTTACGTTGTACCGGTAATCTTTGGCAGGACCACCGCCCCAATCGCCGCTTTGTGCGGAGATAGTGCCGGTAGAGATTCCGTCGGCAATGAAAATTCCGTCGTGAGCCGATGTGCCGAAATCGAAATAGCCGCCGTTGAGCAGGACGTAGCAGTCATCGGTGAATTGATCTGCAAGCCGCTGCGCTCCGCCGTCAGGTTTCTGCACGCGCAATTCGATATTGCCCGTACAGTCGGCGATGGCATACCAAGCTCGGAACTCATGCCCATCGAGCTGCGAGGTAGTTTCGTACACCTCGATACCGGTGGGCAGCGCGGTTTCAGACCGGTGCACCCATTCCAGTTCGATGGAAGCGAGTGTCGAACCACTTAACTGTGCCGAAACCTCCTGCGAATACTGCGTGTTGCCGTTTGCAGTTATATAAGCACGAAAATAATAAGTTTGACCGTTGTCGAGATCGGCTCCGGAGATATATTGCCGGATGTCATCTCCGTTTTCAGGCATATCGGGGCCCGAAGCGAAATTGTCGTCGAGCGTCGGATTCCCCGAGGTATTCCAGCATAAACCGTGATCGCTCATCTTGCTTGCGGCTTCGTTCGTGATCCGATAAGGCACGGCGACGGCACATTCGAAGATAGTAGGATCGCCGGAAATAATGATCTGGCACGAATTGCTTCGGTCGGGTTCCCAGTCGCGGTTGCCCTGCGAACAGGAGGCCAGAATGGCTGTGCTGATTAGCAATAGATATTTCTTCATGGTCTTGTTTTCTGTGATTTTGTTTATTCAATCGTTGGTACTCCGAACACTTCGGAGGGATGACCGTTATAAACGACCGGCCATCCTTCGTCGTCCCAATGCACGCGGTCGAGCATCGTCTGCCGTCCTTTGTCGGGCGCAGAAGAATCGTAGGCATGGTAGAACATCCATGTCTGTCCCTTGTCGTCCTCGATGATGTTGGAGTTGTGCCCCGTGCCGGCGAAGCGGTCGTCGCCCGAGATAAGCTCCTCGTAACGGTTGTCGAGCATCCGTCCGCCCTGCCGGTCGACGTAAGGACCGAAGAGATTCTTCGACCGTCCCACGACGGTACGGTACGTGCTCGACATGCCTCCGGTCCAGTCGCCCACCGAGGCGAAGAGGTAGTAATACGCTCCGCGCCTGTAAACGCACGATCCTTCGTAAGCATTGCCTGCGACCTGTACGAGCGTCTCTTTCTTCACGGCGATGTTCAGCTCATCGTCAATATCGAGTTCGGCGGCGTAAAGCCCCCGAAAGCTGCCCCAGAAGAGGTAGGACTTTCCGTTATCCTCGACATAGAACTGGTCGATGGAGTGGTGCGTACCATAGAACGGAGGATAGTCCGGATCGCTGTTTATGATCTGTCCGCGGAATGCGAAAGGGCCGCTCGGAGCGTCTGCGACAGCGTATGCTACGGAATGTCCGTCGTAGGTTCCCACATCGCCCCACCACATCGAGAAGAAGAGGACGTATTTGTCCCGGATGATGCGGATCTCGGGGGCCCAGAGGGCGGCCTTGCCGTAGCCGTAACGCGATTCCGCGGGACGCGTCTGCTCATTGAACGCCGAGCCTATGCGCTGCCACGTCACCAGATCATCCGAATGCCAGATCGAGAGCAGATCGGCCGTGCTGTATAACCAGAACGTGCCGTCCGTGTCGCGCAGCACCGTAGGGTCGGGACCGTCCTGGCCGATGACGGGATTCGTATAGCTCTTTGCCGTGTCGTTATCCGAAGGCGACCAACTGCGGTTGCCTTGCGAACAAGCAGGGAAAAGGTCGAAGCAAAGCGCAAGAAACGTGAAAATCGCAAGATGCTTTCTGTGGGACATAATTATTCAGCGGAGAGGTGCGCCGGACGAACTTGCGGCCGTTCCGGCGCACCGAATGAACTATTCGAAGAATTTGCGTTTCCCGTCGTAGATGTAAAGCTCGCTCAGCTCGCTCCACCAGCCGCCATTGGCGAAATAGACCAACTGCTGCGTGTTGTTCGGGTCGGGCTCCCACGTGCGGACAATGCCGAAGCGGACGTAACGGGCGGCTTCGTCCAGTGCGTATATCCCGGACGTCCAGTCGTCGGGGGCAGTCATCTCCTCCGACACAATCGTTTTGCCGAGGAACGTCCAGTTGCTGCCGTCGGAACCGACGCCCAGACCGACCTCGTGCGGACGGGCCTTCCCGTTCTGTGTGACCGTCGGGTAGTCGTCCGATGTGCCTCCCGGTAAGGTCTCAAGTGAGGTGCGGGTTTGGTAGCGCAGGCACAGTTCCGAAATCGCAGTTTCTCCCAAATCGATAATGATACTGTGGCCATAGTAGTCGTTGTCATAATTATACCACCACTGGCCATTACCGCCGCCCGTGGTAATCGACGTTTCTTTGTCACCATCGATCAGATTATCAGGGAAAGTCCCCATCGAGTAATCGGCGGGCTTGTCGTCGCCGAACCGGATCATTTCTTTGTTCAGCGGCACAGCGTTGCCGAAAACGACGAAGACCTTCCGTTCGATATTCAGGTAGTCGAGTTTTACGAGCAGCGGAACGACCACGTCCTCTTTACGGTCGAAGCGGCTGTCGTCGGCCGTGAGTTTCACACCGACCGAGGTCGTGCCAGCCGGGTATTCAAGCTCGGTTCGCTCCATTTCCACGACGGCCTCGGTGTGGATGCCATGGGCAGCGTTGAAGGCTTCGAGTAGCGCCGCGTCGATCTCCACCGTGGCTTTCACATCCACAGGAAGTGCCGCCGCAAGAGCCATGTCGACAGTCAATTCCGTTTCACCTCGTTTGAAGAAGAGAATCGTTTCCTCGTCGGTGGCTTTATATGTATGATCCTCCGGGCCTATGGTGAGATCGGGTGTGTCGTTCACGATAACGGGACGTATGAAATACGCTTTGTCGCTTTTGACCGTCGTGCCGTCTTCAGAGGAGAGTTTGACAGCCAGCGCATAAGGCAGCGCATCGGGCTCGCGCTCGTCAAGGGCACTTTTGAGCGCTGCGATCTGATCGCCTGTCAAGTTCACGTCAACAGCTTTACGCTCTTCGCCCGGGGCGAAGGTGACCGATTCGGGCAGGGTGAAATATTCGGTCGGCAGCGCTGTATAAAAGCTCGTATATTCGGCAATTTCCTCTGCAGTCATGGAGGTCAGCGATACCGTCGCCGTCAGCGAAGGATCGCTGCCGCCGCGGCTGATGTGAAACCGCACATTTCCGTCTATGCCGAGGTTATAGAACGTCTGCACATCGTCGGACTGAAAAACGTTCTCACTAACGCCGACCACCTTGTGGAATTCGGCGTCGAACTGATCCTGCAGGTCGAAATCCGAGCAGGCGGCCGCCAGCGCCGCGAGCACCGGCAGGCAGAACTGTTTGATATGTCGTTTCATGATATAATTCTCTGTTTATCGGTTAATATCCCGGAGCCTGTACCATTTGAGGATTGGAATAAACCTCGTCCGCCGCGAGCGGAAGCAAATACATACGGTCAAACCATTGGTAGTTGCCGTCAACCTTTACCCGGGTATTGAACTCCTCGATCGTAGGATTAACACGCTTCGATACGAAACAGTCGAGTCCCGTACGACAACCAGCCGAGAGGTGTTTCGCTGCGATACACCAGCGGCGCAGATCGTAATAACGGTATCCTTCGGCATAGAGTTCGATGCGGCGTTCGTTGCGAACCCAGTCGCGGATCGACATCTGGCCCTCTCCGTCGCCGCAGTCGGCAGCAGTCAGCAGGGGAATGCCGGCGCGTTCACGAATAACGTTCACGGCGTCGAGAGCGTTCTGAAGTTCACTGCCATCCCCGTTCATATAGAGTTCGGCACACGCCTCGGCCAGGTTGAGATACATTTCGTTGAGACGAATGAGCGGCGTAGGATAGTCGAAGTCGGTATAGGAGCCATCGTAATCGTAACGCTCAGCAGGGGCGATGAACTTGTTGTTCAGGTAGCCCGTTTGCGGAAGGTCGCCCTGTGCATAGTCGGGCGAATATCCGCAGGCCTCGTAGCTGCGCAAATCGAGCCGCAGAGGCTTCCCGGCTACCAGATAAGGGCCGATGTCGCAGCCGTCGAAATTGATCCATGCATAGAAGCGCGGTTCGCGATTCACATTGAGGTTGATAACCTCGGGACGCTCCAGATTGGCGGATTTCAGCCAGTCGGACTGGGGTGTAAAGTCAGGGTCGTCTTTGGGTAGTTTGCCATTTTTAGTATAAAAGGCCTCGACGGTTTCCAGAGTCGGGTTGATATGCGAATAGCAATACTGCCAGTTCCCGTCGTTTTTCTTGATGATGCGGCGCGGCAGTGAACCCCAGACATGCGACTTGGTCGTCAGATACCATTGGCCTTTGCCTAAAACGGTCCAAATCAGTTCATGGTTGCCCATGGTTTCGTCCGAAGCCATGGCGTAGCGCATCAGCAGTACGCGTTTGTAGAACTCTACGCCTTCGGGAGTCGAAGTGTCGAGGCCCGGAATCCAATAGGCGGCATTGGTCGTCGAAATCTTATCACTTGCGGCCATTGTTTCCATTTCGCTCATGGTTACCAGATGGCGTCCGTTGGCTTCGGCGATATCGATGGCATCTCTCGCCGCAGTCTTGGCCTTACGCCATTTCTCGATGTCGAATGAGTAGCTTACCAACTCCTTGCCGTAGCCCGGAGTTTCGAAATTCGTGTTCTGCCACTGTGAAAAAGGAAATGATCCGTTCCACAAGGGCGAAGCTGCCAGCAGCCGCAGACGCGATTTCAACGCAGCGCAAATCACCTGATTACCCTTTCCGTAACCCGACTGTTCATTGTAATTCGCAACGGGCAGACCGCCGTCCGCGCAAGCGTCGTCAAGCAGTCGGCAGATATATTCCACGCAGTAGTCGAAATGCGAACGCCCGGGGAAAGAACTCTTATCGGTCGATGGATCGGCATAACTCTCAACAATAGCCATCGGACCGAATTTTTGCAAAACACGGAGATAATAGTAGGCTTTCAGAAATTTGGCGTGCGCCCGGTAGAGCGATTTGTCTGCCTCGGTGAGGAAGGAGGGATTCTGCTCCTCGAGCTGCTGCTCAAAGAGGTTGATATAACCGATTGCTCCATACAAAGCCCACCATGTATCCGGAACATTGCCACTCGTTATCATACCGTGCGACATAAGGTAATTTTTTTCGCGGGCTTCATCCTGGGCTTGTCCTTCCGGCAAAACGAAGTCGTCGGTGGTTTGTTCGATCGTCCAGTAGTAAAAGGGATTCTGCCACTGGATTTCATGATAGCCGCGACCGTAGATCCAGCTTTCCACTGCATCCTTGTTTTTCATCGCGTCTTCGAAGTCGGCACGCTTGGCCGGCACGACATCGAGGAACTCGCAGCTCGCCAGAAGCAGAGCCGATGCCGCAATACCGATTATATTCGAGGTTCTCATGTTATTATTTCAATTTAAGTAAATTAGAATTTAAGTTGTAAGCCGAGTGTGAAAGTTCGCTGGAAAGGATATTTCACCCATTCCGCCAACTCCGGGTCGCAGAAGTCCCAAGGGCTCCAGACGGCGAGGTTGTCGCCATTGACATAGATGCGGCCGTATTTGAACGTATAACCCACCTCCAAGGTTTTGAAACGCAGAAACCGGGCATTGCGCATCCAATATGTACTCCAGACTCCCGTATTGTTCGAGATATCGTTCGCATTGGTGCCCAAACGCGGATATTTCGCATGGGGATTCGGATTTTCCTCCGACCAGTAATTGTCGGCCACGAACTGCGTGAGGTTGTGCAGGTCTGCGCCGAAGGGATCCATTGCAGAGTAACGATTGAGCATCTGCGTGCGCATGCCCGAACCATTAAAGAAAAGACCGAGATCCCATTTGCGCCAGCGCAGGTTCAGTCCGACACCGTATTGGATACGGGGTGTCGTACCATAGTCCGAGATAACACATTGGTCATCGGAGTTGATGACCCCATCGCCGTTAAGATCCCGATATTTGATATCGCCGACCATAGGGGTTCCGCCCACGAGCTGCGTGGCATGGTTGTCGATCTCCTCCTGCGACGAGAAGAGTCCGTCGGCGACGTAGCCATACCAGCAGTAGCCGTCCAGCGGACGACCGACATGGCTCTGCCATGTATAAGCATAGTCGGGGTCGTCGTAGTTGGTGTATTTGTTCCGGTTGTAAGAGAAATTGAAACGCATGTCCACGGTCCAATCCTTTCCGAACTGTTTGTTCCAGTTGACACTCAACTCGTAACCTTCATTCTCGGCACGTCCGATTTGCCCCCACGGCGCTACGTTTTGATAACCCATAATATCGGGCCACGATCCCCGCGCCATGAAGATTCTGTCGCGCTTGTCCCGGAAATAATCGAAGGTAATATTCAGCTGACGGAAAAGTGAAATGTCTACACCGATATCGAGCTTTTTCACCCGTTCCCATGATGCGTTGGGTGTCGCATAAACAGTGATGGTAGGTCCGTAATAATCATAGCCTTGCTTGGTAGATTGCCCGAATGAAGATTGGGCATTACCGTCGTACAGGTTGATGGAATTCAGATAGAGGAAGTGCCGGCGTCCTTCATCGTCGTTGAATCCATCGCTGCCGACAAGACCGTAGGAGCCGCGGATTTTGAAGAAGTCGACATATTTGCGGATCGGCTCCCAGAATTTTTCACTGCTGACTGCCCAGCCCAGCGACATGGCGGGGAAGAACTCGAAACGGTCTTCGGCGGCCAGACGCTCCGTTCCGTTGTAGCCGAAATTGAATTCCGCGAAATAACGCTGATCGAAGTCATATGTCACACGACCCGAAAGTCCCTGATTACGCTGCGAAAGCGATTTTTGAGGGCGATAATCGCGCATCATGTACATCAGCAGTCCTGAGACGTTGTGGTGCCCGAAACGACGGTTGTACATAAGACGTGCATCGAAATAAAAAGTCTGTTCGGTCCACGGCTCGGAATAGCTTTCCTGAATGTATTCATCCCCGGTCTGCAATTGTTGCAAATTGTAGAAATCCGGGTAGGCCGTGTCGTACGACTGTTTGTCCAGTGTATAATAATAGGGAGTCATAGACTGGGAGAATTTCGTCCATGAGTAGGTGCTCCAGTTTACAAGTCCTTTAACCGACAGGCCTTTGGTAATGAAGTCGAGCTGCTGATCCAGATTCAGCGAAACGTTGAGCTTGTTCTCCTTGACGATGCTGTGATCGTCAAGCATTGCGGCATAAGGATTCACATACATGGTCTTTCCCGTTTTGATAGCGTTGCCGAAACGGATGTGGTCATCTCCTTCCTGCGAAGGGTAAAATGCCGGGTAAGTAACGGGATTGGCCTGAATTGCATACGAGAACAGGTCGTTGACATTTTCTCCTACACCCGAGATCTCGTTAATCTGAGCGTTCAGACGTAGATCGAGCGTTGTCGACTTTGAGAGTTTATAGGAAATGTTATTCTGGAAGTTGTAGTCGAAACGACTCAGGTTATTGTTGAAAATGTAGTCTTTCGGAGCATCGATAATTCCTGAATCGTGGCTGACATTCAGACTCATGTAATAAGTCGCCCGATTGCCGCCGCCTTGGATGTTGACGTTGGCACGCTGGTTCATGTTGAAATTCTTGAACAACAGATCCTGCCAGTCGACGTCGGGATAAGCGTAAGGATATTTGCCGCTGCGCGTATATTCGATAACCTCTGCAGAATAGATTGGCGTTGTGCCGCCGCGGGCCATATAGGCTTTGTTATAGATGTCCATCCAAGTAGCTCCATCGGCATATTCGATCATGTGGGTGGGCTGGACGAACGAATTTTCGATGGTCACACCGATCTTGGCACGGGTGTTCTCCTGACCTTTTTTCGTCGTGACGATCATCACGCCGTTGGCACCGCGCACGCCGTAGATGGCCGTTGCGGATGCATCTTTGAGAATCGTGAAGTTTTCGATCGTTTCAGCGGGAATCTTGTTCAGATCAGAAGCCGATATTTCGATATCGTCCAAAAGGATGAGTGGTGTAGCGCGACCTCCGAAAGTTCCCACGCCGCGGATGTAGAAATCTGCGGTTTCGCCCGGAGCACCGGACTTAGCCATCGAGATCACGCCAGCCAGTTTGCCCGCAAGTCCCGACGTGAGCGATGATGACGGAAAGTGCAGATCTTCTCCGGCGATCGCAGCAACGGAACCTGTCACGGAGATTTTTTTCTGGGTGCCGGCACCGACTACGACTACGGCTTCGAGAGCATCGTCGGGATCGAGTTTCACATCGACGACACCCAAGGTTCCTACATCGACCGTGCGGGTTTTATAACCTACATAAGAAACGTCGAGTTGCGCACCACGGGGCAGTGTTATGCTGAATGCACCCGTATAATCCGATGTCGTACCGTTGGTAGTCGAGCCTTTTTCAATGATCGTGGCTCCGATGATCGGTTCACCGGTAGTCGCGTCAACGACGGTTCCCGTTACGGTACGGTTCTCCGACGGTAGGGCGTCATTCTTATCCCCCCCCCTCACAGAATTGGCAGATGCAGCCGTGAATATGCCGCTCAATGCGCATATCAGACCAGCAAATAGTAAATTTTTAAGATTCATAGAAAGAAAGTTTGAGTTGATGTAGATAATTGAATTTTCCGGCGATTCATTTTCTTCGATTCATCATAGGCATAAGATAAGTTTAGGTCATTTCGATTTTTAATGATACAAAATTAGGATTTTGTGTTATAGCCTACTTTAAAAAATCTTGCAAGATGATAAAGAAATCCTGCAAAATTACAGATGAATCGCGGACTGTAAAGGGATCACTAATCCCGACTTTGGATTTTTTTGAATGGCTTGCCCCGCGTGTTTCATCTTCGTTGTCATTCATTTTCCGATAATGCAACAAGCGATTCTTGCAAGATTTCTTAATTGTTTTGCATTATTTCTTAAAGTGAGGATCGAATATTACCTGTATTTTTGTTTTCAGATCGAACAATTGTCCATATGAACCATTTTTGCTTATTTTTGATTGTTGTTTTCGGATGTCGTTTCTCTCTTTTCGGGCAAGTCATTACCCCGGAAGCGAAAGAACGGGCCGCGTCTTTGGTTTCACAAATGACTTTGGATGAAAAGCTGGAATACATTGGCGGTTACGACGGTTTTTATATCCGGGCTGTTCCCCGATTGGGTATTCCCGCGATTCGGATGGCTGACGGCCCGCAGTGCGTACGAAACGACACGCACAGTACACTCTATCCGTGCGGTATCGCCTTGGCTTCTACGTGGGATCGGAATCTTGCACGTGCCTACGGCCGCTCATTAGGGCGTGACTGCCGGGCCCGCGGAGTACATATTGTATTGGGGCCGGGCGTGAACATCTACCGCTCACCGCTGTGCGGCCGCAATTTCGAGTATTATGGCGAAGATCCGTATCTGGCATCGGAAACGGCTGCCGAATATATAAGAGGTGTGCAGGGCGAGGGTGTTATGGCTACGATCAAACATTTCTGCGGCAACAATCAGGAATACGACCGGCACCATGTATCGTCGGACATCGACGAGCGGACGCTGCATGAAATTTATCTCCCGGCGTTCCGCAAGGCGGTCGAAGATGCCGAGGTCGGCGCTGTGATGTCGAGCTACAACCTCGTGAACGGACAGCACATGACCGAAAATCGGAATCTGTCCATCGGGGTTTTGCGTGAACAGTGGGGCTTCGAAGGCATCTTCATGTCGGACTGGGACGCGACCTATTCGGTCGCCGGCCCTGTGAACAACGGTCTGGATCTCGAAATGCCGGGCGCACGATACTCGAATCCGGCGAATCTGAAAAAACTCCTTGCAACGGGTGTCATCACCGAGGAAACGATCGATGAGAAATGTCAGCATATTTTGCAAACGCTCATCGCTTTCAATTTTTTGGATCGGGAGCAGAAAGACCCGTCGATTCCGGAGCGCAATCCGGAGTCGGATGCTACGGCGTTGGAGGTGGCCCGCAATTCGATGGTGCTTTTGAAGAACGACGGACTGCTTCCGTTCGGGCGCCGGACGCGCCGGGTGGTGGTGCTGGGCCCCAATGCCGTTAAGCTGCCGATGGGCGGCGGTTCGGGCGAGGGTTCTCCTTTCGAGTATGTAACGATTGCGCAGGGGTTGCAGGCAGAGAAGGGTTTCCGGACAACTTGCCTTATTCCTGCAGGGACATCCGATCTGGCTTCATCGGGTGTATTCTTCACACCGGACGGAAAGCCGGGTTTGTGCGGCGAGTTTTACGCCAACAGGGATTTGCAGGGGCCTGCCGTTGTTACGACGACCGATTCGAGCGTGGATTTCTTTTGGGCGGGAGCTCCTGCCGAAGGACTTCCCGAAGACCATTTTTCGGCTCGTTGGACGGGTGTCTTCCGCCCTGTGAAGTCGGAACGTGCAGTCTTTACGGTCAGCGGCGACGACGGCTACCGTCTTTATGTCGATGACGAGGAGGTGCTGGAACATTGGTCCGACCACGGGGTCTCGACCCAATCGGCGGAAATGGATGTCGAGGCAGGCCGCACCTATAACCTTCGGCTTGAGTTCTATGACAATGTGCGCACGGCGGAAATAAAGTTGCAGTATGCGGTCTACTCGCTCACGGAACAAAAGCGGATGCTTGCGGCAGCGGATGCCGTAGTCTATTGTGCGGGGTTCGATAAAACAACCGAAGGTGAAAATTTCGACCGTCCGTTCTCGCTGCCCGAAGATCAGTTGAACGAGATCGTTGCGGCAGCGGCTCTGAATCCCAATCTCGTCGTTATTGTGCATGCCGGCGGAGGCATAGACTATGCGCCTGTTGTCGACAAGGCACGCGCCGTACTGTTGGCATGGTATCCGGGTCAGGAAGGCGGCCGGGCCCTGGCGGACATCCTCACGGGCCGCACGAACCCGAGCGGCCGTCTGCCTATCAGCATCGAGCGGCGTGTGGAGGAGAATCCGGCTTTCGGAAGCTACTACCCGAATGTTTTCCTGTTCCAGGACAGTCCGCTTCGGCGTATCAGTTACGACGAGGGCGTTTTCGTAGGCTACCGCGGCCATGACCGCAACGGTACCGAACCGATGTATCCTTTCGGCTACGGACTGAGCTATACGACGTTCGAGTATGGCGACCTCGAATTGACCCCTGCGGGCGACGGCTGGAGAGTCTCTTTTTCCGTAAAGAATACGGGGAAACGTGCCGGTACGGAAACGCCGCAGGTTTATGTCGGCGACTGCGCGGCGAGCGTGCCGCGTCCTGAAAAGGAGTTGAAAGGCTATGAGCGTATTACTCTGGCACCGGGAGAACGTAAACGTGTGGAAATCGCACTCGATAGCGACGCCTTCGCCTATTACGATATGAATCGTCACGATTTACGGCTGGAACCGGGTGAATTTACGATTTCAGTGGGCGCTTCGTCGCGTGATATCCGATTGAAAGATACGATATGCATCAAACACTAAACAGGGAATGAAACGACTACTGATTTTATTTGCAGCATTTGCGCTGACTCTTCCGTGCACGGCCCAATGGCGCCCCGCCGGAAACCGAATCAAAACCTCTTGGGGCGAAACGCTCGACACCAAAAATGTCCTTGCGGAATACCCACGGCCTCAGATGGTTCGTGCGGAGTGGCAAAACCTGAACGGACTGTGGAACTATGCCATACGCCCTGCCGGGGAGTTGCCGGGGACGTGGGACGGTGAAATCCTCGTGCCGTTCGCCGCCGAATCATCGCTCTCGGGCGTAGGGCGCCGCGTGGGCGCGGAGCAGGAGTTGTGGTACGAACGGACGTTCACGATTCCTGCGAAATGGAGCGGGCGCCGGGTACTGCTGCACTTCGGAGCCGTAGACTGGCGCGCCGACGTGTGGGTGAACGGCGTGAGCCTGGGCCGCCACGAGGGCGGTTATACGCCTTTTGAATTCGATGTCACATCTGTTTTGAAAAAAGGCGACAACACGCTCCGCGTGCGTGTCTGGGATCCCACGGATGCCGGCTGCCAACCGTGCGGGAAGCAGGTGAACAACCCTGAGGTCATTTGGTATACGCCCGTAACGGGCATCTGGCAGACGGTATGGCTCGAAGCCGTTCCGCAGCAGTATATTCGCAACGTCGTTGCTACTCCCGATCTGGATCGCAGAACGTTCCGTGTCGCTGTCGAGACCTGCGGAGTGCAGCCTGGGGACTGGGCGGAGGTTACGCTGATCGACGGCGGTGAGAAGGTCGCTTCGGCTGCGGCCCTGTGCGGCGCTGATGCCGAGTTGTATGTCGCCTCTCCGAAACTGTGGAGTCCTTCTTCGCCGCATCTTTACGATATGGAAGTTGCGCTGGTTCGCAATGGCAAGGTCGTGGATCGCGTGACGAGCTATACGGCGATGCGCAAGTTCTCTACCGTACGGGATACGCAGGGCATCGTCCGTCTGTGCCTGAATAATGAACCGTTATTCCAATTCGGGCCGCTGGATCAGGGATGGTGGCCCGACGGACTCTATACGGCTCCGACGGACGAGGCGCTGGCCTACGACATCGAGAAGACCAAAGAGTGGGGTTTCAACATGATCCGCAAGCACATCAAAGTCGAGCCGGCGCGCTGGTACTGGCACTGCGACCGCCTGGGAATGATCGTCTGGCAGGACATGCCGAGCGGCGATCAAGCCGACCGCAAACCGCAGTGGCAGGACAAAAACTACTTCACGGGCGAGGAAAAACATCGTTCGGCAGTTTCGGAAACTTGCTACCGAAAGGAGTGGCGCGAGATTATCGACGCGCTGCGCGGATTCGTTTCGATCGGGGTGTGGGTTCCGTTCAACGAGGCGTGGGGGCAATTCAAAACCGTGGAGATCGCCGAATGGACGAAGGCTTACGATCCTACGCGGCTGGTGAATCCGGCCAGCGGGGGCAACCACTATCTGACGGGAGACATGCTGGATCTGCACAATTATCCCGAACCTTCGTTGTATCTTTACGACGCAAACCGCGCCACGGTGCTGGGTGAGTTCGGCGGTATCGGCCTCGTGATGAAGGAGCACCTCTGGGAGCCCGACCGCAACTGGGGCTATATCAGTTTCAATTCTCCGAAAGAGGTGACCGACGAATACGAGAAGTACACCACAAAACTCGGCGAACTGATCAGAAGGGGCTTCTCGGCAGCAGTCTATACGCAGACCACGGACGTGGAGATCGAGGTCAACGGCCTGATGACCTACGACCGTAAAGCGGTGAAGGTGGACGAAGCGCGTATTCGGAAGCTCAACGAAAAAATATGTAACTCGCTGAACGAATAGAACCGATGAAAAAACTACTGATTCTACCCTTCCTTTTTGCCTGTATCTTTGCAGTACAGGCACAGAGGAGCTATACGCTGACTTCACCGAACGGACATTTGGCAACAGCCATCACCGCAGGAGAAACACTGACTTACGATATCGTTCGTGACGGGAAGACATTGATGATGCCCTCGCCGATTTCGCTGATTCTCTCCGATGGCCGTAAGTGGGGGCCTGCGGCACACATCCAGAAGGCACTGCGTGCGACTGTCGATGAAACTGTTTCTGCACCGTTTTACCGGGCGAGCGAGATCCGCGACCGTTACAACGCTCTGACGCTACGCATGAGAGGAGGTTGGTCCGTGGAGTTTCGGGTCTATGACGACGGTGTGGCCTACCGTTTCGCCACGACATCGAAAGAACCTTTTGAGATTATGAACGAACAGGCGGAATACCGGTTCTCAGAGGAGCGTCCTGTGACGGTTCCCTACGTGCGCGACCATGCCGGCAACATCGACCTGCAATGGCGCAACTCCTTCGAAAATACCTATACCGAAACGACACTCTCGAGGCTGGATGCCGGACGTCTGATTTTCCTTCCGGCAATCGTGCATGTAGCCGACGGAGTAAACATCTGTTTTACGGAAACCGATCTGAACGACTATCCGGGTATGTATCTCTGGAACGGCGACGGCGGGCAGCATCTGACTGCACGCTTCGCGCCTTATCCCAAGCGCGTGGAACAGGGCGGTTACAACAATCTGCAGATGATCGTCGAAGAACGCGAACCATTCATTGCCCGAATCGGTAAAGCCCGTTCATTCCCATGGCGCGTGGCGATCGTCGGCACGGACACCCAGATCGCCGCCAGCGACCTGAGTTTCTTGTTGGCCGCCCCCTCGAAGCTCGCCGACACGTCGTGGATCAAACCCGGCAAGGTCGCTTGGGACTGGTGGAATGCGTGGAACATCTCGGGTGTGGACTTCCGTGCGGGAATCAATACCGAAACTTATAAATACTATATCGACTTCGCTGCATCGAAAGGAATCGAATATGTGATTCTTGACGAAGGGTGGGCCGTAAATCTCCAAGCTGATCTGATGCAGGTGGTACCGGAGATCGATTTGCAGCAGATCGTCGACTACGGTAAAGCAAAAGGCGTGGGGATCATCCTCTGGGCGGGCTACTGGGCCTTCGACCGTGATATGGAAACCGTCTGCAAACATTATTCGGAGATGGGTGTCAAAGGTTTCAAAGTCGATTTCATGGATCGCGACGACCAGCAGATGACCGACTTTAACTATCGTGCGGCGGAGATGGCGGCCAAATACAAGCTGATTCTCGACCTGCACGGCACGCACAAACCCGCGGGGCTGAACCGTACGTGGCCCAATGTATTGAATTTCGAGGGCGTGCATGGACTTGAGCAGATGAAGTGGAGCCCTGCGACTGTCGATCAGGTAAAATACGATGTGCAAATCCCTTTCATACGTCAGGTTGCCGGGCCGATGGACTACACGCAGGGCGCGATGCGCAACGCTTCGAAGCAAAATTATTATCCATGCGATTCAGAGCCGATGAGTCAGGGTACGCGTTGCCGCCAGCTGGCGCTCTATGTCGTGCTCGACTCGCCGCTGAACATGCTGTGCGACTCGCCGACGAACTACCTGCGCGAGGCGGAATGCACGGAGTTCATCGCCGCGATTCCGACCGTGTGGGACGAGACGCGCATCCTCGGCGGACGCCTGGGCGAATATATCGTCACAGCACGTCGCAAGGGTTCGACGTGGTACGTCGGCGGCATTACGGACTGGACGCCGCGCGACGTGGAGATCGACCTTACGCCGCTGGGCATCGACGCTACGGTCGAGGCGACGATCTTCCGCGACGGCGCGAACGCCGACCGCAAGGCCTCGGATTACAGGCGCGAGAGCATCCGCATCGACACCTCGAAACCCCTGACCGTGCATCTTGCGCCCGGAGGCGGGTTCGCGATGAAACTCAAGCCTGAGAAAACAGGAGGAATGAAAAAACGCTGACAGCAAATAGCCGATGAAACGTTTTCTATTGCTGGGTATGGCACTCGTATTTGCCATGCAGATTACGATCGGACAACCGGTGCTGCCGGGCTATCGGCAGTCGTCGGTCGCACCGGAGTTGATGGCGGCTCCATGGTCCGCACGGTGGATCTCGGTGCCCGGTGCGTCCCCGGATGCCTATGGCGTCTACCATTTTCGCAAGGTATTCGAGCTGGCAAAATGTCCGCGGCACTTTGCGGTGCATGTTTCGGCAGACAACCGCTATAAACTTTATGTAAACGGCGTGCTCGCGGCGCAGGGGCCCTCGCGATGCGACGGAGCGCATTGGAACTACGAAACGGTGGATCTGGCGCCGTGGCTGCGTGCCGGGCGGAATGCGGTGACCGCCGTAGTATGGAACTATGCCGACTTGAAACCTGCGGCACAAATAACGCTGGGCGGAACGGGGTTTCTGATGCAGGGTGCGACGGAGCGCGAACGGATTGTCGATACCGATTCTTCGTGGCGGTGTATCAAGAACGACGCCTATACACCACTCGCCGTCACGGGACTTCGCGGTTATTACGTCGCGGGACCGGGCGAAATGTTAACCGCCGCGCGCTATCCGTGGGGCTGGACAGAGCCGGATTTCGACGACAGCAACTGGCATACTGCCTCGTGCGGTGCACTTGGCAGGCCGAAAGGCGCAGCCCGTTCGGGCGAACGGCAGCTTGTGCCATCGCCGGTTCCGATGTCAGAGCGGATTCCGATGCGTTTCGCCCAAGTCGTCCGGGCCGAGGGCGTGAAGCTTCCGAAGGAGTTTCCGGCGAAGTCTGCCGTCTTGGTTGTTCCGGCGCACACCCGCGCCGTGCTTCTGCTCGACCAAGGCGAGGAAACGACGGGCTATCTGCGACTTTCGTTCAGCGGCGGACACGGCGCTGTAATTGCCGCGGGATATGCCGAGGCGCTTTATACGGGTGCCGAGGGGTATGACAAGGGGGATCGCAACGATCCCACAGGCAAGCTGTTTCTGGGTTACGAAGACCGTATCGTCGCCGATGGTGGTTCCGGACGGACGTTCGAGCCGCTATGGTGGCGGACTTGGCGCTACGTGCGGCTGACTGTCGAAACGCAGGATGAACCGTTGTCACTGGATGACGTGAGCGGGGTCTTTTCGGCGTATCCATTTCGTCTTGTGAGCCGTTTCTCGGCTCCGGAACGGCCCGAACTGGAACGCATGCTCAACGTTGGTTGGCGCACGGCGCGTCTGTGCGCCAACGAAACCTACATGGACTGCCCCTATTATGAGCAGATGCAGTATTTCGGCGATGCGCGTATTCAGGCGCTCATCACGCTCTACAACACACGCGACACCTGCATGGTGCGACAATTGTTGGATCTGTGCCGGCAGTCGATGTTGCCCGAGGGAATTCCGCAGAGCCGCTATCCTTCCGACCTGCCGCAGGTCATTCCGCCCTTTGCGGTGTGGTGGCTCGGCACGGCGTACGATTACTGGATGATGCGGGGTGACGAGGCGTATCTGCAGACATTATTGCCGGCTTTCCGGCAGGTGCTCGGCTGGTTCGAGAGGTATCGGGGCGCGGACGGCCTGTTGCACGACGTGCCCTACTGGTTCTTCATCGACTGGCCCGAAGAGTTCGATTTCGGACAGCCGCGCCGCTCGGCAGACGGCACCTCAGCCTATCAGGATGCGGTCTATCTGTTGGGACTGGGTTATGCCGCACAGATGGAACGAACATTCGGCAACACAGCAATAGCCGCGAAGTACGAGGAGATTGGCAGTGCGCTTAGGAAGGCTTTTCGCAATGCATATTGGGATGTGCGGCGGGGACTTTTCGCCGATACGCATGAACGGAGGGTCTTCTCGCAACATGTGAATACCCTTGCGATACTGGCCGGAATCGCAACGGACGACGAAGCCCGCAACGTGATGATGCGCGTAGTGGACGAACCGGATTTGATTCAGGCGACGCTTTATTTCAAATTTTATGTTCATCGGGCAATGGCCGCGACAGGATTGGGCGACCGTCTGTTCGAGGAGTTGCAGCCGTGGTACGACCAACTTGCCGCCGGGTTGACCACTTGGGCCGAAACGCCCGATCCGACACGCTCGGACTGCCATGCGTGGAGCGCAAGCCCTAATGTGGAACTTTTCCGTATGATGCTGGGGATCGAAAGCGCCGCTCCGGGATTCCGACAGGTGCGTATTGCGCCGTCACTCGGCGGGCTGAAGCATGTGTCGGGCGCAATACCGCATCCTGCAGGCGAGATTGCTGTCGATTGCCGCACCGACAGCAAAGGCCGTCTTACGGCGAAAATCGCCCTGCCCATAGGCATGACGGGCGAATTCGTATGGCAGGGCAGAACCTTTGCTCTGCGAGCAGGCAAACAGATTCTGAAAATCGAATAGACGATGAAACGACTTTTAGTATTGACAACGGCATTGGCCATTTCCATATCGGCACAAGCTGAGGTACAGATGCCGAAATTTTTCAGCGACAATATGGTGTTGCAGCGCGAACGGCCGATCCGCGTATGGGGACATGCTTCAAAAAACGAACTGGTCACAGTACGTTTCGCCGAAGCTGAAGTTTCGGCGAAGGCCGACCGTACGGGACGCTGGGAAGCGGTGCTTCCGGCCATGAGTGCCGATACGACCCCGCGTGAAATGACCGTTGCGGGACGCGACAATGAACTGCGTTTCACAAACGTCGTAGTGGGCGACGTGTGGCTTTGCAGCGGACAGTCGAATATGGAGTGGCGGCTCGATCCAACGACAGGCTGCGAAACTGAAATCGCATCGTCGGCCAACCCGGATATCCGGCTGCTTTCTGTCGGCGACAAAATCGCTTTCGAGGAGCAAGAGGATATCGATTCCGGACAATGGGTGGAATGTAAGCCTGAAACCTCGCGCGTATTCTCGGCCGTGGGATACTATTTCGGCAAGTTCATCCATGCCGAAACGGGCGTTCCGGTGGGGCTGATCGACAGTTCGTGGGGTGGAACCGACATCGAAACATGGACGAGCTGGAACATAATGAGCACGACGAAGGATTATGCACAATACGCGGACGCCCGTTCGCCCCTCGAGGCGAGCGGCGCGGGAATGAAAAATTATCGTGCCTATCAGGCCGCCTTGAAGAATGATCGCGGGGATCGCGAACGGTGGTATGCCCCGACGAGCAAAACCCGGTTGAAAGAGTGGCAGAAGATGGAACTGCCTCAGATTTGGGAAAACGTATTGGGCCATGTCGACGGCCATATCTGGTTCCGGAAGAGCGTGACGCTGCCGGCCTCGGCGGCCGGAAAGGCGGGTGTGCTGCATCTTCCGGCAGTCGACGACAGCGATGTTTCCTACATGAACGGTTACAAGATCGGCGAAACACATGCCAGTTATAATAGCCCGAGACACTATGAAATCCCTGCGGCGACGTTGCACGAAGGCGAGAATCTCATTGTAATCCGCGTCGAGGATACGGGCGGCGAAGGTGGCATTTGGGGCGATGCGAAAGAGTTGTATTTGGAGGTTGACGGTAAACGGTACGACCTTGCCGGGGAATGGGAATACAGACCTTCGGTCACAACGACGATGTACGGTCTTGCCGGCCGCGGAACGTATAGCAATCCCAACAGTTTCGCTTCGCTGCTTTACAACGGCATGATCGCACCGCTCGCAGGATACGGTATCAAGGGTGCCATTTGGTATCAGGGCGAGAACAACGCTGACCGGGCCCGGAGCTACCGGGAGTTATTCCCCGCGATGATCCGCGACTGGCGTGCGCTTTGGGGATACGACTTCCCCTTCTTCTGGGTGCAACTGGCCAACTTCATGGCTGTGGAGCCGCAGCCGGGCGAAAGCGCGTGGGCCGAGTTGCGCGAAGCGCAGAATAGGACGCTCGCGTTGCCGGCGACGGGGCAGGCCGTCATCACCGATGTCGGAGAGGCGAATGACATTCATCCGCGCAACAAGCGCGACGTAGGCTACCGCTTGAGCCGCGCGGCGCTGAATGTGGCCTATGGCTGCACTGACATCGCGGCTGGAGGACCGATTTACAGATCGATGAAACGTGACGGCAATCGTATCGTGCTGACGTTCGACGCCACAGATGCCCTGAGACCGACCGACGGCAATCGTTACGGTTATCTGCATGGCTTTACGATTGCCGGTGCCGACCGAAAATTCGTATGGGCCAAAGCATATGTCAGAGACGAAAAAACAGTTGTGGTTTTCAGCGACGAGGTATCGGAACCGGTAGCCGTCCGTTACGGCTGGGCGAACAATCCCTGTGACGACGATCTTACGGACGCTTCGGGACTGCTGGCCTCACCGTTCCGAACCGACGAGTGGCCCGGAATTACGAAGTAAAGTTGAAATGCGATAAAATTTTAAACAACTCGATTATGAAAATACAAGTCAGTAAAAAATTTTCGGAACTGTACGGTGAAAGTGCCATTCTGTTCGCCTCTCCGGGGCGTATCAACCTGATCGGCGAGCACACGGATTACAACGGAGGATTCGTCTTCCCGGGGGCTGTGGACAAGGGCATCGTCGCGGCCATCAAGCTCAACGGCACGGACAAGGTGCGCGCCTATGCGCTCGACCTGGGCGAGAGCTCGGAGTTCGGACTCGACGAGGCCGACAAACCGGCCCAGAGCTGGGCGTGCTATATCTTCGGCGTCTGCCGCGAGATTCAGAAGCGCGGCGGCAAGATCGGCGGCTTCGACACGGTGTTCGCGGGCGACGTGCCTCTGGGTGCCGGCATGTCGTCGTCGGCGGCGCTGGAGTCTACCTACGCTTTTGCGCTGAACGATCTTTACGGCTGCGGCATCGACAAGTTCGAACTGGCGAAGATCGGCCAGTCCACCGAGCACAACTACTGCGGCGTGAACTGCGGCATCATGGACCAGTTCGCGTCGGTGTTCGGCAAGAAAGGCAACCTGATCCGTCTGGACTGCCGTTCGCTGGAGTACGCCTATTTCCCGTTCGATCCGAAGGGTTACAAACTCGTTCTGCTCGACTCGCGCGTGAAGCACGAATTGGTGGGATCGCCCTACAACGACCGTCGCGCTTCGTGCGAGCGTGTGGCCAAGATGCTGGGACAGGAGTTCCTGCGCGGCGCCACGATGGAGCAGCTCGACGTCATCAAGGATAAGATCTCGGAGGAGGATTACAAGCGTGCACGCTATGTGATCGGCGAGGAGAAGCGCGTGCTCGATGTCTGCGAGGCGCTCGAAAAGGGCGACTACGAGACTGTCGGCGAGCGGATGTACGAGACCCATTGGGGTATGTCGAAGGACTACGAGGTGTCGTGCGAGGAGTTGGATTTCCTGGCTACGGTGGCCAAAGAGTGCGGTGTGACGGGTTCTCGCATCATGGGCGGCGGCTTCGGCGGCTGCACGATCAACCTGGTGAAGGACGAGCTTTACGACAACTTCATCGCCACGGCCAAGGAGAAGTTCAATGCCAAGTACGGCCACGAGCCCAAGGTTTACGACGTGGTTATTTCCGACGGTTCGCGCCGGCTATAAAAGACAGATATGGTTACCGGTCGATTCGTATTACGAGAGTAAGCACAAATATGCGTCGAAATATAATTGTTTTCTTATTGGTTGTCCTTTCTTGTCTGGGATGCAATGACGGAAAACTCCGTGAATTACGGATTCTTCAACTTAATATTTGGTGTGATGCCACGGTTGTCCCGGGAGCTTTCGAGGCCTTGGTCGACGAAATCGCACGTCTCGATGTGCATATCGTCGCCCTGTGCGAAGTCAACAACCGTGACGGCGTGACTTCCGAACGGTTGGTTGAAGCGCTGAAACGGCGCGGGCAGACGTGGCATGGCGCCTCGGGACGCTGTAACGAGGTTCAGGGAACCGATGTCTGTGTGTTGTCGAAATATCCGATCGAGGAGATTACAACGGGATTATCCACGGTCATGGGGGGCGTCGACATGAAAGTGCGCATTGATGTCGAAGGATATGACGTACTGCTTTATCCGGCCCATCTGGATTATACGCATTATGCTTGTTATCTGCCGCGAGGCTATGACGGCATTACATGGCAGCAACTTTCGGATTCGGAAACCGAACCTGCTACCGTGCTGAAGATGAATCGGGAATCTACGCGCGACGAGGCTATCGCGGCATTCCTTGACGATGCAAAAACGGAACAGGCGGATCTGATTCTGCTGACCGGGGATTTCAATGAACCGTCGCATTTGGATTGGAACGAGGCGACACGCGAGAAATGGGATCACAACGGATGTGTCGTACCCTGGGATTGCTCCATGCAGCTCTACGAGGCCGGTTTTCGCGATGTATACAGGGTTGTTCATCCCGAACCGACGATATGTCCGGGCTTTACCTATCCGTCTGATAATCCGGAGAAAGAGATCAAAGACCTGACATGGGCGCCCGAAGCAGATGAACGGGATCGTATCGATTTCATCTATTATATGCCGGACGGGGCGTTTGCTCCAAAGGAAGCAAAGGTCGTAGGACCGTCATCGTCGATCGTGCGAAGCGAACGGATACAGGAAGTCGGCAACGATACGTTCATCGAACCGCTTGGCATATGGCCGACGGATCATAAGGGCGTTTTGGTGACATTCGAACCTATCCGGAAAAATTAGGACTCATATGCTAAAAGCCCGCACTTTTGATGCGGGCTTTTTTATTTCGAAATTCTCTAAATATAAAACGATGTGCATTTTGACAACAACGCGATTCTTTCAATTCTTAATTAAGTTGTGTAGGAAACGGTTTTCACTATTGAAGAATTTTTGCAGTCTTTCGATGAATTTACTTTCATAGTAGCCAAACTTTGTACTTCGAGCCCGAATCAAACCATTATCCGGATCTTGAATTATACACATGTACAGTTAAAGTTGTTCCGGAAGTTGAAGGTAGAAGACGTTTTATGTTTCCTCGAAAACCCGAACAACCAAATTGGACGGAGTAGCCGAACCATCTGCCAGGACGAAAGGGAACGGTATCATTCGATCGAGTCCGCATAGGATTTCGGACAGGCTGTTTGCATAGTATCTTACAGACCAGAACAGTGGAGAAAATGAAGATAGTGATCTTGAATCGAATACAAAACGCTCCGAATAATGGATTTTCTAATAGAAGAGTTTTATTCGGCTTCGAGGAATTTTTGTGCACAATGGGCGAAATAATCGCTATATTTCGGTAAAATGTCAGACTCGGCGATCCGACCGATGTCAAACGCCGTGTTCTGAAACGCAAGACGGATCGCACAAAATTTACCGAGGCATTGCTTTATCCCTTAAAATAAGGAAGATATGTGTGTTTTTTCGATTTCTTATATCTGGGTATACAGTTCTGTATTCAAGGAATTTCCATCTTTATACATGAAAAACAACCCTAATAACTCTATGATCCGTATGATGAAAAAAACGGAAAAGGTGCCGTTTGTCGGAATGCTCGAAACATCGCTCAACCGACGATGACTGTCCCCGAAGCAGACGACTCTCGATTCTGCCTATGAAGATTACATCGACATGCTTCATAACCTTATCTCCTAATCTCATCAATCGGTCAGCCGCATTTCCACAGAGGATAAAAGCGATACTGTTCAGCCTTTCTCCGGAGTGAGTAAAATCGCATGATCGGCATCACCCAATAATCGGGTAAAATAAACAAACCTCATTTTTATAGACTGGAGGACAAAACTATTGCCATGCACTTATGAAGAACGATGGCTCTTATCGTAGACACGCTACGACATAAGACATTCCTTATCGTTACATATACAAACGTCTGCTTGTTGTGAAAAACAAATCTTGACATAAAACACAGTATTTACGCAAAAATTCAAATTCATGCCTTGCAGGCACGAAACACTTAAATTTGGGTGAAAATATCTCTGCTTTGCTAAAAGATTTCGAATACAACATTTTATGTAAATAATTAAAAAATAGAACGCTGTCTATCGGAGGATGATTACAGGACAGGACCTGATCTTGATAAAAAATACTTATTTGTTATTGTCTTACTGTAAATTTCTCGCTCTAAATTTTTTTGCCGATATCCTGGATATTGCGTATCTTTGCAAGAGAGTCTTTGACTTGTTAAATGGAATGCAAAAGATACTGGCCTTATAATTGACAAATCATTACCTCGACTTTTATCTTGCATTGTTTATCAGATGATTAGATTGGATTAATACTTTTGGTGGCAAAAGGTACCCAAAACCATCCGCAAACCGTTTTCACGGGAGCAGCCACGGCTCCTCGCTGAACGGGCACGAAAGACTGCGCTTTTCGCACACCCGTTCCGGGCGCGCGGAGCCGCGGCCGCTCTTTCTCCGCTGCAAACGGAATGCGGAAAATACGCCTGTCCGGAATTTTCGCGGTACGGCTAAAAGCGGGGAGACGCGACAGCAGGGATTCCGACTCGATGGCGGAGCCGTCGGCGGACGGCGGACTAAAAGCGCGAGAAACGGGGCAGGTTTGCTTGCAAACCCGCGGTTAGGCGCCCGTTTCCAGCGTTAGGGCGCCGGAAGCAGGCGAGGCATCCGTCGGAGAGTTTTTGGTACTTTTTGCGGAAAAAAGTACATGGCGGAATTCGCAAAAAAAGTTTTTGCCACCAAAAGGTACATGACTGCGTTGCTGAAAGCAAACCGACTTTTCCTGAAATACGGATTATTGGCGTTTCAGGTGAAAATCCGGGCTGGAGCGGGATTATTCCGAGATCACCCCCGAACCGACCAGCTCGTCGCCGTCGTACCATGCGGCGAACTGCCCTGGTGTGATGCCCCGCTGGGGGGTGTCGAAGAGGATGTAGGCTCCCTGGTCGCGGACGAAGAGCGTGGCCTCCTGCAAAGGCTGGCGGTAGCGGATGCGGACGCTGAAGCGGGCGCTTTGGCCTGCCGGCATCGTGCGCGCGGGGTTGACCCAGTGTATCTCGCGGGGGGAGATATGCAGTGCCTGTCGCCACAGGCCGGGGTGGCTGTCGCCCTCGCCGACATAGATGACGTTCTGCATGGTGTCGGTGGCGAGGATGAACAACGATTCCTTGCGCCCGCCGATGCCGAGCCCCTTGCGCTGGCCGATGGTGTAGAAGTGCGCCCCGCTGTGCTCGCCGATTTTCTTGCCGTCGCGGACGGTGTAGCGCCACGGGGCGGCCAGTGCCGCAAGCTGTTCGGTCGTGGGGGGTACGTCGGCCGCGTGCTGTCCGCCCGGGGAGTGGAGATCGCCCTCCGGGCGTTCGGCGGCCGGGGATGCCGGGGCGGGGATTGCCTGTCCGGCATCGGGTGTGCCCGCCGGGATTCGGGCCTTGGGGCCGTATTTCGGCCACGTGGGGAGTATCTCGTGGACGTTACCCCTTTTCGAGGCCAGCTTCTGTTGCAGGAAGGCCGGAAGGTCGACCTTGCCCACGAAGCAGATGCCCTGCGAATCCTTGCGTTTGGCCGTGGCCAATCCCTGTTCGGCGGCGATGCGCCGCACCTCGGGTTTGAGCAGGTCGCCGACGGGGAACAGGGCGTAGCGCAGCTGCTCCTGCGAGAGCTGGCAGAGGAAGTAGCTCTGATCCTTGTTGGGGTCGGCGCCCGCGAGGAGTTTATAGATTGTCCGCCCGTCAGGCAGCGTCTCCTCGGCCTTGCGGCAGTAGTGTCCCGTGGCGACAAAATCGGCGCCCAGCCGGAACGCTTCGCGCAGGAAGACGTCGAATTTGATTTCGCGGTTGCACAGCACGTCGGGGTTGGGGGTGCGTCCCTTTTCGTATTCCGAGAACATGTAATCGACCACGCGGGTGCGGTAGTCCGCCGAGAGGTCGACGACGTGCAACGGGATGTCCAGTTTTTTTGCGACCAGCTCGGCGAAGACGCGGTCGTCGTGCCACGGGCAGTCGCCCTCGAGCGTTCCCGTCGTGTCGTGCCAGTTGATCATGAACAACCCCACGACGTCATGCCCCTGCTGTTTGAGCAGGTAGGCGGCGACCGATGAATCCACGCCGCCCGAAAGTCCGATTACGACACGTGCCATATTATGGGATAAAAGCGATTAAGTTATTCAAAGCATGCACCGCGACCACCAGCCAGAACGCCTGTGCAAAACCGCGCCGTTCGAGTCGGCTCAAGTAGGCGAAAGCCCAGACCAGCCCGACGAAGAGCATGCAGACTGCATAGATCGGGCTCGCGGCGTGTCCGCAGCCGAACAGGATGCCCGAAACGGCGATCGGCAGGAGGAATGATGCCGGGGCAACCCAACGTACGAGCCGGATGACCAACGCCTGGGCTATCAGCGTTTCGAACAGCGGCGCAAGGATTACGGCGACGAACCAACCGATGCGTTCGGCGCGGTCGGAATCCATATCGGCGTCGTCGATGCCCGCGGTGAGCCCGAACAGCAGCAGCGCGAGCAGTTTTGCGGCGAAGGTCATGACGAGCAGCAGGACGGCGAACCTCCACCATGCCATGTGTCCCAATGCTATGCGCCAGCGGTGCAGGAAGCGGGGCATACGGCGGGTGTTTGTCGGGCGTAGCGGTTTCATGGGTGTTACAGGTCGAGCAGCCCTTCGGGCAGCACCAGTTTCATCGTGCGCCCCTCGAAGTCGATATGGGCGATGAACTCCTCGGCGGCGGGGACGAGTACCGTGCGGCCGCCGATCTCCAATTCGAAAAGCGGGTTGGCGTCGCTGTCGTAGTAGTCCGTGACCGAACCCGTGAAGGCGGCCGCTCCCTTTGCGCCGTCCGCGCCCGCTTCGGTGCAGGTCACGGCGAAGCCGATCAGGTCTTCCAGGTAGAATTCGTCGTCGTCCTCCTCTTCGCATTCGATACGGAATTCAAGCCCGACGAGCTCCTGAGCCCGGCGCTCGGTGTCGAAATCGGCGAATGAGGCCACGGCGCCCGAGGTGCCGCGGCGTTCGAAGCGCTCGCAGTAGAGCGGCACCTCGAGGGCGTCGATCGTGACCAGCAGCGGGGTGCCGGTATCGAATTCCTCCGGGAAATCGGCATAGAGCGACAGCATCACACCGCCGTCGGTGCCGAAAAGCCTGTTGATCCTGCCTGCGGGAATAGTAACGCTCATATCGGTTCGTTTTTTTTCTCTTATGTCCGTATCGCGGTGCGGAACGGGGGAAGCGGGTATCCCGGTGCTCCGTTACACCCGGCCCCGCTGTGCTGCCGCCTTGTCGTGCCGTGCAGCGCCTCGCTGTGCCTTGCCGGACGATTCCCGCACGGGATGCGCCCGCGTGGGAACTATCTGCAAAAGTAATGAAAAAAACCGGTAAACCTCCCGTTGCGGGAAATTTACCGGGATTCCGGAAAGAAGCTTTCCTGGTGTTATTCTGCGGCAGGAGCCTCTGCTGCGCCCTCTGCGGGAGCCTCGGCAGCTTCGGCGGCGGCAGCCTCCTCGGCCTCTTTGGCAGCAGCTGCGGCAGCGGCCTGCTTCTCGGCGATGGCCTTTGCGCGCTCCTCCTTGATCTTGGCTTCGGCAGCCAGGCGTGCTTTCTCGGCCGACTTGGCATCCGTGGCGAGCTTGTTGCTCTTGGCCTCGATCTTGCCGGCCTTCTCGCCCAGCCATTTGTTGAAGCGGGCTTCGGCTTCGGTCTCCGAGAATGCGCCCTTGGCGACACCGCCTAACAGGTGCTTCTTGTATAATACGCCCTTGTACGAGAGGATGGCCCGACAAGTATCCGTAGGTTGTGCGCCTTTCTGTAACCAACCCAATGCTTTCTCGAAGTCGAGGTCGATCGTAGCAGGATTCGTGTTGGGGTTGTAGGTTCCCAACTTTTCGATGAATTTACCATCACGTGGCGCTCTGCTATCTGCGGCAACGATGTGGTAGAAAGCGAAACCTTTCTTACCGTGGCGTGCCAGACGAATTTTAACAGCCATTTGCTATAAAATTTTGTTGTAATTAATTAAAAAACGCTCACCCACTTTGGGCTTTTAAGCCTGCAAATGTAGACAAAATATTCCGCCCGGCAAAATAATTCGCCGAAAAATCGGTGCGACAGGCTGTTTTTCTGCCGGATACGGTGCATGGCGGGCCGCGGCGGGAACTGCCGGAAAAAGGGCGGGCTTGTGGCGGGGCAGGGGCGTGCCCCTAACCGGGTTCCCGCGGGGTTGCAGGCCGTTGCACCCCTGCGGAAAATGATATTTTTCGTTCAGCCGGGGGCTGTTGTGAAAAAAATTCCTATCTTTGCGGCGCAAATCGTCACCGCAGGGTGCGGTTTTGCCGATGGTTCCGTAGCTCAGTTGGATAGAGCAGCAGCCTTCTAAGCTGCGGGTCGCGCGTTCGAACCGCGCCGGAATCACCCGGAAAAGGGAGCGCTGGAATCGAATCCGGGCTCCCTTTTCGTTTTCCCGCCCGCATCTTCCTTCGCCGGGTTTGGCGTCCTGCGGACTTTTTCGTAAATTTGGGCCGAATCCGATATTTTCAGGCATGGAACCGCTACCGGGCTGCAACATAAAGTATCTCAACATCAGCCGCAACGACGAGGCGTGGGGGCTGGTCGTCACGACGGCCGGGTACCAGGCGGTCGCGGCGCACAGTTCCTACCCGCAGGCGCAGCATCCCGAATCCCATATTTTCGACCCCGGCAAGGGGCGCGTCCTGAAGGAGTACCAGTTGGTCTACATATCGCGCGGGGAGGGCTATTTCGAGTCCCGTTCGTGCCGCCGCCAGCGGATCAGGGCCGGGACGATGATCCTGCTCTTCCCCGGGGAGTGGCATACCTACGAGCCCGACAGGGCTACCGGGTGGTTCGAACATTGGGTGGGATTCCGGGGCGGCAGCGTCGATGCGCAGGTCGCCAACGGGTTCTTTTCGCCGCGCAACCCGCTTTTCGGGCTGGGATTCAGCCAGACGATCATCGGCATGTACGAGGAGCTCGTCGGCTATGCGCTCCGGGAACAGGCCGGTTACCAGCAGGTCGCGGCCGGGATCGTGCAGTTCCTGCTGGGTTCGGTCTACTACAAGCACCGGAACCTTCTGTTCAACGACTCGATGGCCATCCGCAAGATCGACGAGGCGCGCGCCCTCATCAAACGCGAGGTCGAGGGCGGCCTCACGCCGCAGGGGATCGCCGAACGCCTGTCGGTCAGCTATTCGTGGTTCCGCAAGATGTTCCGGCAGTATGCCGGAGCCTCGCCTGCGCAATATCTCTCGCAGATCCGGTTCCTGCGTGCCAAAGAGCTGCTCGATACGACGGAGCTCACCGTCGCGGAGATCGCATACAGGCTCCGGTTCGAGACCCCGAGCCACTTTTCCACATTCTTCCGCAAAAGGGAGGGCGTCCCGCCCCAGCAGTACCGCCGCGAGCGGAGGCAGCCCGGGCGGTAACCCCCTCAGCAGACGACCGTCACCGGGATTCCGAGCAGCGCGGCGTATTTGCGGATCGCTCCGGCGACATGTCCCACACCGATGGCGCAGTGGTGCGAAGGCCCCGCCTTGCTCCAGCGGTCGATGAATTCCCGCGCGGGAAGCGGGAACCTGTAACGGCTGTTGATGTTGCCGATGTTCAGCACGGGGCCCGGCACCGATTCGCCTTCGGCCAGCAGGAACGAAATCCCGTCGCGTCCTTCGACCACCGACAGGAGTGTCACCGGGCCGTGTTTCACGGACATCTGGATCGACAGCCCCTTGCCGGGTTTGCCGTGGTAAACGGGAAGCGGCACCAGGCGGGCTTTCTCTTCGCCGAGCAGGAAGTGCGCCGGGCCGTCGTGCCCCAGCAGGATGACGTCGTCGGTGAAGTCCATGCCGTAGAATTCCGAGAAACAGCCCCCGGCACCCAGCAGCGACATGATTTTCATGGCCTGCACGTTCTTCACCTCGTATTCGCCCGCGACGGGGATGCCGCGCCCCGTCAGCAGGGTGTTGCCGGCGATGACCGAAGTGACGATGTCCTCGTAGGCGTTGCCCGCCGCCCCCGCGTAGTAGTAGGCCAGGGAACCCAGCCGGTGCGCTTCGGCGAGCTTGTCCAGCGCTACGGAAGTGCGTGCGGCGCGCTCGAGTTCCTCCCGCGTGCAGCCCTCGTCGATGACGAACGCCTCGCCGAACGCGGCGACCCTCGCGTCGGCCTCGCGCTGCGTCACCGAGCGGCGCAATTCGTGCAGTTCGCACATCTCCAGGATTTCGGCATGGGTGCCGAAGACGGTGCTCTGCAGCCTGAGGTCGGAGTAGACGTCGACCATGCCGCCGTAGTAGTTGCCCAGCAGTCCCATGCGGTTGCGGCGCATGCCGCAGGCGACCTTTGCCGCGTCGATCCACCCGTAGATCTCGGCCCAGGCCTGCGCGTCGTCGAGGTAGCCCGTCACCACGTCGTATTTGGTGCCGGCGCGGTTGAATACCGAACAGAATTCGGGCAGCGAACAGGCCTGGCAGTTGGCAAGCCACTCGCCCGTCATCTCCCCGCGGTCGGACATGCCGTTGAGGCGGGCGTAGTCGATGGCCGGGGCGGGTTGCAGGTTGAGCAGCACGACCGGGATGCCCTCCCCGAGGAAGGGGATGAGCGTGGACGAAAGGGCGTAGGTCGAGATGAAGATGAACAGCACTTCGGCTTCGTCGCGCCTGAAAAGGGCCGCGGCTGCGTGAGCCTTGTCCACGTCGTCGACCATGCCTGCGTCGGCGACGATCTGCCCGCCGTAGGCTTCCATTTTTTCCTTTATGGCGTTGCGGTAGCCGTCGAGCCTTTCGCGCAGTCCGCCGAACTGGTGCCAGTAGGTGTTCAGCCCTACTGCGATCAATCCTATTTTCATGGTTTGTGATCCGTTATTTTGTCATGACGATTTCGAAATCTTCCAGCAGGCCGTAGTCCCGCTGGTCATAGTCGCTGCCGGGCAGCTGTTTGGGCACATTGTTCCAGTGCCACGGGCCTGCGATGCCCTTGTCGGCGCTGTAATGGGGGCCGAAGAGGTTTTTCAGGCTGCCCACCACATGCACTTCGACGCGGTTGCGTCCCTTGTGCAGGTAGGGTGTGAGGTCGAACGCATAGGGCTGCCAGGCGATGATGCCCGCTTTGCGGCCGTTCACGCAGACCCGTGCGAGCGTCCCTTCCCAGGCTCTCAGCCGGAGCGTGTAGCCGGCCGCGGGGTCGTCGATGTCGTAGTCCCGGCCGTAGGCCATGTCCCACGAATAGAAGGGGAGCCCCTGCCGTTTCCAGCTTCCCAAGGCCGGTTTCCCGGCGGGTTCGCGGACGATCCATCCCGCCCCGGCCGATTCGAGCGCGAAGTCGCCGAAAAGGTAGACGGGGGCTATTTCGGCATAGATGCTCATGGGCGAGACGCTCAGTTCGACGGTGTTCGTCCCCCGCCGCACCAGATTGCCTACGGGGTAGATCCCGAAGCGGCTGTCGAGCAGCGTGTCGGGCGCCGCGGCTTCGACGGGCGTGCCGTTGAACTTCACGTTCCAGATGCCGGGTTGTTCGGCGACCAGCTTCATGCCGCGCGTGTCGAAGTCCCCGGCCACGACGAAGTGGTAGCTTACGCGGATGTCGCCCGTGGTCAGCGTGTCGCGTTCGACGATAGTTTGCCTGTACTGGATGGCCGAGTCCCACGGGTTGCCTGTCCCGTAGCAATGGTTGAAGAGTTTGTTGCACGCCTCGAACGTGTAGAGGTTGCGCTCGGTGCGCCCGTCGACCGTCAGGTCGCAGAAATCGAGGTTGAGGACGTTGTCCTTCAGGCGGGTGACCTCCAGCGGGCCGGCGGGCTCCAGCTTGACGCTCCCTGCCGTGGGACGCTCGGTGCCGGATGCCGCCCGGGAGGTGCGTGCAAGGGCGCTCCGGCCCGAAGCCGGGGCGAAGAGCAGGAGACTCCCGGCGGGCGGCAGGCTGAAGTCCGCCCCGACGCTCTTCCCGTCGGCGGTGTGCGGGTAGGGACGCATGTCGCCCGTGACGGCGTCCAGCTCGACCAGCTCCCCGGCCGGGAGGCCGACGCTGCCCGTGGCGGTGTCGCTTAGCGAGGAGTTGACCAGGAACAGGAGCTCCCCGTCCTCGTAGCTGCGCCGCTGGTGGTAGAGGTCGTTGCCCCTGACGTTGCAAAAACGGATTCTGTCGTCTGCGAACGATTCGGCGATCGCCTTACCGTCCAGTGCCGTGTAACGGCGTATCCGGGAGGCGTTGCGGTCGAGGAAATCCGCCAGTTCGGGGCTGGGCCGCCCGTCGACGAGCGTCGGTTGGGCAAAGAGCACCAGTTGCCCGCCCGCCTCGACGAATTGGCGGATGAGGCTGAAAGTCCCGGCGTTGAGGTTCTCGGTCATGGGCGGGATCACGACCTTCGCATAGGCGCGTTTTCCGACGACGAATTTACCGCCCCTGACCGAGCCGCGATCCTTGATGATGTTCTCCGAGCCCAGGTCGTATTCCGCCTGCGCCTTTTCGAGCGTGGTGACGAAACGCTGGAATGCGCTGCCGATCTCCATGCAGCGGGGGTCGTTCATGACATAGGAGTAGTAGAGCCAGATCGTCGTGGTCGGTTCCAGGACGAGGATGTCGTTCATCTGTTCGCCCTGGCTGAGCACGAGTGACAGGCGTGCGAAGTAGTCGTTCAGCACCTTGTAGTCCTCCCACCACGGCGAGAGGCGGGTGAAGACCGGCGGATAGTCGTATTTGCGGGCGCCTACGATGGTCATGTGCGAGAGGTGCTGGTTCATGAAATTCACGCCCAGCGCATATTCCCAGTCGCCCAGCCGCTTGAAATCGCGGAACGTCTCGTCCCAGCCCCCGCCGCCGTAGGTTTCGCTCAGCGTGCGTACGCTCCCCGTCTGGTTGGCGGCGCTGCGCAGCTCCTTCACGGCGCGGACGTTGCCGAACTGCGCCTGCGGGCTGTCGTCGTTGTACTGGTTGAAGAGCATGTCGATGGCAGGCATCTGGTGCCACGCGTACATGGCCATATTGTCGCCGCCCTGGTACATGCTCGGCCAGTCGTGTTCCCAGTAGTGCCCCGTCCAGAGCATGCCCTTGCGGTCGCAATAGGCCGACATGGGCTTCGCCCAGCGGTCTACGAACATTTGCGTCAGCGTTTCGAGGTAGTTGTGGCGCACCCGTTTCCAGTCGCCCGTCTGCTCGGAGAGCAGGGGCAGCGAAGTTACCAGGTCGTAGCCCCACTGTTTGCGGAACACTTCGAACAGGTCGGGCGTCCAGCGCACGCCGCCCGAACTGGGAATGCACGGTTCGTCGGAGAAAAGCCCCTTGATGACCGGGCCCAGCTCCTTGCCGAAGGTCTTTTCGTAACCTTCCATGGTGATGCCGAGGAATTTTTCGGTGACGCCCTCGACCAGCAGGTCGACGTACGAGTAACCCCCGTGCCAGCCCGAACGGCCGTAATAGGTCTTTTCGTAAAGGTAGTATTCGCCCGGGACGTCTTTGTAGCGGCCCGTGTCGGCGGTGATGTCGCGGAACGTGCCGCCCTCCTTTTTCAGGCAGAGGAAGTATTTTCCCGCATCGGCCGGGGGCAGTGCGGCTTTGGTGAGCGCGAGCCCCTGTCCCTGGTCGTAGGATTCGGGCATCTGCGCGGGAACATGTCCGCCTGCGAAGCCGCTCGGGTAGGAGTTTTCGTCGTAGATCCAGATGTCGAGCCCCAGTTCTTTCCCCTTTTCCACACTGTATTTATAAAGGTCGAACCACTCGTCGGAGAGGTATTCGGTGACCAGCCCCGGCCGCGGGTGGACGAAGGCGCCGCCGAAGCCCTGCGCCTTGAAGTCGCCCAGCATCCGGTCGATGTCGGCGCGGGTGACCTGTGTGTTCCAGACCCACAGGGGCGCCGGGCGGAATGCCCGCGGGGGATCGGCGAATTCCTTTCGGAGCTTCTCGAATTTCATTTCCCGTTTCTGGGGGGCTGCGGCGTAGCTGGCGAGGCACGACGCCGCCAGGGCGGCCGCCAGCAGGCTTTTGATTGCGGAGGGTTTGGTTTTCATGGTCGTTCCGGATTGTGTTTGCTTTACAAAGGTAAAGGTTATGCGCTTCGGGCGGTAACGAATCCTGATAAACGACTTTTCATTTCTGATAAAGCGTGCGGAGGATGACGCGGGCGAACCGGGCGAACCGGGAGGTTCGGGGCGGGATGCGGAGCAGGGAGTAGGGAGTAGGGAGTAGGGAGTAGGGAGTAGGGAGTAGGGAGTGACGGTATGGCCGGGGATGCTGCCGGGCCGGGCAGGCGGGAACGTTTAGGAACGGGGGGGGCTGTGGAATCGGGGATTCGGGGAATCGGAGGATCGGAGGGCCGGGTAACCGGGAGAACGGTGGGGGCGCCGAAAGCCGGCGGAAAAAACACGGCGAGCCGGGGCGGGTGCCCTCGCACGGCCGGCACGGCGGGTGCGGGCGGGGTTATCTGCGCGGCAGGATGGCGACGATGCGCGTCCCGCCCGTGTATCCAGAGTCGATGTATATCTCCCCGTGCAGGTGGGTGACGATCAGGCGGCAGAGGTAGAGTCCGAGGCCGTTGCCCTGGCTGAAGGTGTCGAGCTTGGTGAAACGCTCGAAGACATAGCCGTGCTTCTCGGGCGGAATGCCGCAGCCCGTGTCGGTGACGGCGATGAAGACGCGGTCGTCGCCCAGGCGGTCGCATTCGAGGCTGATCGTGCCTTCCTGCGTGAATTTATAGGCGTTGCCGAGCAGTGCCGAGATGAGTATCGCCAGGTATTTGTCGCTGGTGTTGAGCGCGATTTCCGCGACCGGGATCGCACCTTTGTAGACGATGCCCGGCTTGGGGTACCTCACCTTCATGATCCGCAGTTGCGCATGGCATACGGCACAGAGGTTCGTATACTGGCACGGCAGCGGTGCGTGCAGGTTTTCGAGGTAGGCCACTTCGAGCATGTCGTCGAACAGGAAACGCAGCTGGCGGCGGTTGTCCCGGATGATTTCGCAGTATTGGACGCGGGATTCCGGGGTGACCTCCTCGGCGCAGAGCAACTCGGAGAACCCCAAGATACAGTTGAGGGGCGTACGCACTTCGTGGCAGACGGAGTTGACGAATGCGGCCTTTTTAAGCTCGCTTTCGTGGGCGTGCTTCATTTGCAGGAGCAACTCTTTCTGCAGTCGCCGGGTGCGGCGGTTGCCGACATAGATCGCACCGACGACCGCGGCGATCACCAGCAGTGCGAGCGAGACGTAGACCAGGGTCGTTTTGTGGTGGTGGGCCGTGAGCAGCGCCGCGTCGAGCGCCATCCGGTCGAGTTCGTACGACTCCTGCTTCTCGCGGATGACTTCGCCCTGTTCGAGCCGCAGCAGCGAATCCTGCACCTTCACGGCACGGGCATAGGCCATGCAGGCCTCGGAATCGCGGTGCAGCTTGCGGAACATGCCTGCCCGCTCCTTGTAGCAATCCGTGAAATGCACGCCCGCCATGGGGTGGCGTTCGGCGGTGCGGATCAGCGAATCCGAGAAGGACAGCGCCCTGGCGTACTCCCCGTGCCCGACGGCATCGAGGTAACCTTCGCGGTAGTGGCGCATGCGGGCGAAGTGGAGCCGGTCGGCCTGGTGCGTACGGATGAACCCGCTTTGCAGGAAAAGGTGCATGCCGGGCGTACCCCCGAATTCGTTGTCGCCCTCGGGTTGCAGCGGCTGTGCCGTCGCGGCGCAGAAAACCGCGAGCGCCAGGCACATTGCCGGGAAGAGTATCGGTCGGCGTATGCTCATGGCTTGGCGGGGATTGTGAAGGTGAAACGTGCGCCGGCGGTATATTCCTCGTCGAGGGATATGTTGCCCGAGAGGTGCCGGGCGATCAGGCGGCATAAAGCGAGACTCAGCCCCGGCGTCGCCTTCGAATCGTCGGAGGGCATGCCGAAGATGTCGTTGCGTTTTTCGGGCGGGATGCCGCAGCCCGTGTCGGTCACCGTAACCCGCAGTTGGTTGTGGCGCGGGTCTATTTCATAGCGGAGCGTGACGGAGCCTTCCCGGGTGAATTTGCGGGCGTTGTCGAGCAGCGCGCGCACCACGAACGAAAAGTATTTGGCGTGTGTGCGGACGGTGCCCGGGTTCTCCGGGGCTTCGATCGTGAAGGCCACCCCGGGATTGCAGCTAAGCCGCGAAGCGGCGAGCAGTTCGGCGCGGCACACCTCGTCGATGTTGGTTTCCTCCAGCCGCAGGGCCTCGGTCAGGCTGTCGAGGTTGGCGGCTTCGAGCATGTTGTCGAGCGCCGAAAGCAGCAGGTCGGCGTTGACGCGGATGGAGTCGCAGCAGGTATTCCGCTCGGCAGCGTCGATGTCCGACAGCATCAGCCGCGAGGCTGCGGTGTCGATGGCGTCGAATGCGGGGCCGATGCCGCGGCAGATCGTGTTTACGAAGACCGATTTCATGTGTTCGCTCTCCTGGGCCTTGCGGCTGTGGCGGAGGATGTCGGCCTTCAGCCTGCGGTTGCGCAGCAGCGACCGCAGGAGGTAGATCCCCGTGCCGGACATCAGCAGCACGATGACCACGATCGAAAGGCTCGTGGCGGCGCGGTTACGGATCAGGGCCCGCGTTTCGGCCAGCTTGCGCTTGTCCAGGTCGTGTTGCCGGCGGATCGTTTCGAGGCGTTCGCGGCGTTCGGCGGTGAGGATCGAATCCTGCACCTGCATCGTGTGCTCGAAGGCCTCGAAAGCCTCCGGGTAACGCTTGGCCTTGGTGAGCAGGATGCTGCGGTCACGGTAGGCCTGGTAGACCTTGTTGGGCAGCATGCTGAAATAGCCCTTGCCACTCTCGATCAGGCGGATCAGCGAATCGGAATACTGGATGCTTTCGGCATAGGCGCCGGTGTTGGCTTTCCAGAGGTAGCCCATTTCGTAGAGGTAACTTTTGTTGCGCAGCAGGTTTTCCCCTTCGGCCGCGAGCATACGGCTGCGGAACTCGTTGAAGTACCGGGCGGCGTAGTCGTTGCGGCGGATATTGAGCGCACATTGCATCAGCTGCTGGTAAGGCCGCACGTAGCTGTTGTCCTTATAGAGGTAGGGGCGCCGCCCGAGGGTGCTGTCGGCGGAATAGTAGCGGTCGAGCAGTGCGATCTGGTCATTGGTGAGCGCGACCTGTTCGTCGTAGCGGTAGCTTTGGTTGTAGGCGCCGCTTAGCACGTAGTAAATGATGCTGGCGAAGCACCTGCGGATATTGAGGTTCGGCATTTGCTCCGTCAGCTCGTAGGCTTCGCGCCACGTGTCGGTCTGCGGGATATAGGCCCGCCGGTTTCCGCCCTCGTGGTAGCAGAGCGTGAGGTTGGCGTAGCCGCGCAGGAGCAGGCGTTTGGTGCGCTGGTAGATGTTCTCGGGCTCTTCGGGCGGGGTGTTGCTCCAGTCGTAAACCTCATGTGCCAGCCTGAGGTTCTCCGCAAGGTCGTACTGGTGTCCCAGGCGGTAGAACCCGATGCACATTTCGGCATAGGCGTCGGCACCCTCTTCGGGTGTGCCGGGAGTCAGGTCGCGGAGCGTCTGTACGTAATAGCGGAGCGTATCTTCCTTTTCGACATAGATCGAATACCGGCTGAGGATCGGGATGACGGACACCGACATGGCGTAGGTGTCGCGGATGTCCGCCGCTTCGCGGAAAAGCTGGATGGAATAAGGGAGGTTGAGGTGCGTGTCCTCGTTCAGGTCTTTGAGGTTGAGCAGTAACTGCACCCGTTCGCGGGGATCGGACGTATGCGCCAGCCTGCCCTGGAGGCTGTCCGTGACGGAGGACGGCGCGGCCATAAGAGATACGCCTGCGCCGAAGACGACGCAGTATATGCATAAAAGCAGGCGGACAGGGGACATGTGGGTGTAACGCAAAATTGGGACTAAGGTAGTAAAAAAAACGGGCCGGACAAAAAGTCCGGCTCCGTTCTGTGGAAAATTATGCGAGACCTTATGCCTTTTTCAGGCTCATATCCAGATACATTTTCAGTTCCCTGGGCATTACCGGCTTGGTAATAAAGCCGTTGCATCCTGCTTCCTCGGCGATGCGGCGATCCGTATCGAAGGCATAGGCGGTCTGCATGATGACGGGTAGCTGGGTGGTATGCCGGCGTATCTCCTTGAGCGCCTCGATACCGTCCATTACAGGCATTTTGATGTCCATCAACACGGCATCGGGGTGACGCTCCAATGCATAATCGACGGCCTCCTTGCCATTTTTCGCCCATAGCAGCTCATACTCTTTTTTGAGTATTATTTCCAGCAATTTGTAATTGCTTTCAACGTCTTCCGCAATAAGTATCAGCGGCTTACGTGCGTCGGGATTGTTATCTGTCATTGTTTTTACAGTTGGGACGAGTGCAAATATAAAAAAATTTTCCGGAAAACAAATAGGATTACCGGCGAATTGTTCCTTCCCAGCAGGCTGTGTTGCCGCAGGCGTCGGTCAGGGTGAGCCGGACGCTGTGGCTTTTGCGGGCCGGGGGTTCCTCGAACAGGTGGATCAGCGTGCCCTGCATCGGGAGGCGGTCGCAGGGAACCCATTTGCCGTCGATGAGCAGGGTGCAGGAGGCGATGCCCGAGAAGTTGTCGCCCACGCGGAAGCGCATGCCCGAAGCGCGTGTGAGGTCTGCCCCGTCGGTGAAGAGCGGGCGGATGCGCGGCGGGATGGTGTCGGCCACGACGAACAGTTCTCCGGTGGTGCGGGTCGTGGCCGTGACGGCACCGTCGGCGTATTTCCCGCCGATGCAGGTAAGGCGCCCCTTGACGTTGCGGGCGGCCAGCACCGTGTGGGGCTGCAGGTTTTCGGGGACGAACGCCCGCACGCTGACCGTCATCGCCCGGTGCAGCGGCGTGGTGGCCGGGAGGATGCGGTAGCCGGGCGAGAGGACGATGAGCGTCGAATCCGAGGCCGGGGCGGGGCAGCGTTCCGCGCGGCAGAAAACCGGTTCGTAGAGCGCTCCGGCGGGGATGCGTGCCGTGACTTCGCGCCCGAGGCGGACGATGCCCGTCCGCTCGGGGGTGAGCGCCGTGGCGGCGCTGTCGGCTTCGGCACGGAAGCTTGCCGTCCGGCCGAGGATGTCGAATTCCAGCTGCGAGCGATTGCCGCAGTCGTCCCATGCCTCGATGCGGATGCGGCGGGTCTGTCCCGCTTCGGTGCGGACGATTCCGCGCTCCTCCATGACGGGGTAGAAACAGGCGGGGGATTGGGCTAGCTGCGCAGCGCGGATCACCTCGTTGCGCGAGGTGAGTTGCAGCGGGTAGTAGCTCACGGCATCGCAGCAGCGCGATTGCGCTTGCTCGAAACCGTCCATGCGGTATTCGAAAAGGGGCTTGCCGTCGGCCGACAGGGCGAGGCGCCACAGGCCGAAGGTGTTGCCCACGCCGTTGCGGCGGTCGCTGGCCTCGACGACGAAGTAGCCTTTGCGCCCCGCGCCGACGGGCTCTTCGCGCGTCAGGCGGTAGCTGCCCCCGGCGCTGCGGACGACGGCATAACTCTCCGGGCGGCTGTGCACGGGGATGCCCTGCACGGTGTCGACCTCGATGTAGTGGATCCGCATGATGCGCGGCGGGAGGTCGTCGTTGGGGTGGATGATCCCGGCGCTTACGACGTTGTAAAGCCGCTGCGTGCGGGTGTCGCGCAGTTCGTAGTGGAGGTGCGGCCCCATCGACGAGCCGCTGTTGCCCGAATAACCGATCACGTCGCCCTGCTTCACGGGCCAGGTGTCGGGGCCGAACCAGAGGTTTACGCTGTTCGAGCGGCGGGCGTGGCGCTCTTCGCGCACGCGCTCCTCGATGTCCTTGCGGAAGCGTTGCAGGTGGCCGTAGACGGCCGTCGTGCCGTTGTGCAGCGTGAGGTAGACGGCGCGCCCGTAGCCGTAGGCGCCCAGGCTTACGCGCGAGACGTAGCCGTCGGCCACGGCCACGAGGGGTTTGCCCTCGGCACCGTCGGTCTTGATGTCGATGCCCGCGTGGAAATGCGCCGGGCGCATCTCGCCGAAATTGGCCGAGTAGAGCCCTTCGACGTCGCGGATCGGGTATATGTACTCCTCCGGGGCGGGGTGCTGTCCCCGGGCCCCGAGGCAGGCGGCGGCCAATATCAGCAGTGTCAGAATTCGTCGCATGTCTCCGTGTCCGTCACGAGCCCCGAGGCGGCCTCCACGACCGTTTCGTAGTCGTAGCCCAGCGAAAGCCCGTAACGTATCAGTTTGGTTTTCAGTTCGTATTGTGTCGAATATTTCGCCGTTCGTGCCTTCCGTTCCAGTTGCCGGCGCAGGCGTTCGCCCATCGCCGGGCGGTCGGCTTCGGCGAGTGCCGCGTCGATCAGCGCCCGGTCGATGCGCTTGCGTTGCAGGGCCGTGCGGATCTTGTATTCGCCCCAGCCGCTCAGCCGCAGTTTTTCGCGCACGAAAGCCCCGGCGTAACGGGCATCGTCGATGAAGCAGTCGCGGACGAGTTTGGCCAGCACCCCCTCGGCGTCGCGTTCCGCGAGTCCCCAGCCGCGCATCAGCCGCCGGGCGTCCTCCTGCGATTTTTCGGCGCGGGCGCAGAGCCGCATGAGCGCAGCGAGTGCCTGCTCGGGTGTCTTGACCTTCTTTTTCCTTATTTCATCCGGCTGCATACCATGCGGGGTTTTCCGTTGAGATCTTCGCGCACCTCGGTGTCCGTATATCCCTCCTCGCCGAGCAGGAGGCGCATCTGCCCAGCCGAGCGTTCGTAGATCTCGAAATAGAGCTTCCCGCCGGGGCGGAGCATCCGCCGCCCGGCGCGGGCGATGGCGCGGTAGAATCGCAGTGCGTCGTCGTCGGGGACGAACAGCGCCTCGGGGGGTTCGTACCCGCGGACGTTGGCGTGCATTGCCGCAAGGTCGCTTTGCGGCACGTAGGGCGGGTTCGAGACGATCGCGTCGAACGGCCCCGGGAAGGCTTCGTCCAGGCCGCCGAGCGCATCCGCCTTGCGGAGTGTGACCCGGGCGCCGAGCGTGCGGCAGTTCTCGGCGGCGATCGCCAGCGCCGCGTCCGACAGGTCGGCCGCGCAAACCTCGGCTCCGGGCAGCGCGAGCGCCAGGCTCGCGGCGATGCAGCCGCTGCCGGTGCCCACGTCGAGCAGGGCACCGGCCCTGCGTTCGTCGTGTACCACCCAGGAGACCAGCTCCTCGGTTTCGGGGCGGGGGATCAGCACCCCTTCGCGTACGGTGAAGCGGTGCCCGTAGAATTCCGTGTGCCCCACCACGTATTGCACGGGACGGCCGGCGGCGAGTTGTGCGGCCATCGCCTCGAAACCGTCGGCTGCCATCGGTGCGCCGGGGTCGGTCAGCAAGGCCGATAGGGGAAGCCCCGCCAATTCGGCGAGGGCGATCAGGGCGATGCTCCGTGCCTCGCGGGCGTCGTAAAGTCCCGTGAGACGGGCTGTGAGTTTGTCGAGGAGCCCGCGGCGGGTGGTGCCCTCCGGTGCCGCCTGCGAGGGCGGGTTGCCGTGGCCTTCTGCCGCGTCCAGCGGCTGCGGGGCGTATGGGGCGGGGGGTTCGGGGGCGGACATCAGTGCCGGATGAAATTGGCCAGCGCGATGGCTACGGCGGCTTCGACGACCACGGCCCCGCGCAGGGCGACGCAGACATCGTGGCGGCCGCGGATCGTGAGCGGCTCGACCTTGTCCGTCGCCAGGTTATAGGTATTCTGTTCACGCCCGATGCTCGGGGTCGGCTTGACCGCCGCGCGTACCACGATCTCGTTGCCGTTGGTGATTCCGCCGTTGATGCCGCCCGCGTTGTTGGTCGCAGTGGTGCCTTCGACGTCGAGCAGCGGGTCGTTGTTCTGCGAACCGCGCATGCGCGCCCCGGCGAAGCCGCTGCCGAATTCGACCCCCTTGACGGCCGGGACGGCGAACAACAGGTGGGCGATCAGGCTTTCGGCCGAATCGAAGAAGGGTTGTCCCAGTCCCAGCGGGACGCCCTGTACGCGGCATTCGATGATTCCGCCGACCGAATCCCGGTCGGCCGCCGCCGCGCGCAGCACCTCGTCGAAGCGCGCGGGGTCGGTGCATCCGCCGATCTCGGTGATGCGCGTGTCGAAGGCGATGCCCGGCGGGAGCATCTTCTTGGCGACGACGCCCGCGGCGACGAACGCCACGGTCAGGCGTGCCGAGAAATGGCCGCCGCCCCGCGGGTCGTTGAACCCGTTGAAGCGGTGGTAGGCCACCAGGTCGGCGTGCGAAGGCCGGTAGTGGCGGGCTACGGTGGCGTAATCCTGCGAATGGGTGTCGGTGTTGGCGAATTCGATGGTGAGCGGCGCCCCCGTCGTCATGCCGTTGTAAAGCCCCGATACGATCTGCGGGATGTCCGGCTCGCGGCGCGGCGTGGTGCCGCGGGCCCCGCTGCGGCGGCGTGCGAGGTCGGCTTCGAAATCTTCCGCCGAGAGCGGAATACCTGCGGGAACCCCGTCGATCGAGATGCCGATCTGCGGGCCGTGCGACTCGCCCCAGATGGCGAGCCTGAAATTGTGTCCGAAAATATTCATGGCGTTCAGATTCTGATTTTTTCCAGGTCTTCGAAGAATCCGGGGTAGCTCTTGGCTACGCATTCGGCGCCTTCGATGGTCATTTCCCCGTCGCAGAGCAGTCCTGCGACGGCCATCGACATGGCCATGCGGTGGTCGCCGTGGCTCTGCACGCGGGCCTGGCGGATTCTGCCGCCGCGGATGCGCATGATGTCCTCCTGGGAGGTGTCCACCTCGATGCCCGCCTTGGCGTACTCTTCGCGGATGGCGTCCGCACGGTTGCACTCCTTGTGTTCGAGCCGCGAGGTGCCGCGGATGACGCTCTCGCCCTGGGCCGCCGCCGCGAGCGCTGCGAGTGCCGGGAAAAGGTCGGGGCAGTGCGTGGCGTCGAATTCGAAGGCGCGCAGGGGACGGTGCGAGGCCGTCACGGAGTCCTCGTCGTTGATGACCGCGGCCCCGGCCCGCACGAGTGCCGTGCAGATGGCCGTGTCGGCCTGCTTCGAAAGCATGGAGACGTTCTTCACGGTGACTTCGCCCGCGACGGCGCCCGCCACGAGCAGCATGGCCGCGGCGCTCCAGTCCCCCTCGATGCTGAAAAAGGCCGGGCGGTAGCGCTGTCCGCCCTCGATGTAGAACTCCTTGTAGTCGTTATGGCAGATTTCCACGCCGAAACGTGCCGCCGTGTCGACGGTCATGTCCAGATAGGGGGTCGAGACGGCGCTGCGGACGTGGAGCGTGGTGTCGTGCTGCGAGAGCGGGAGCGCCAGCAGCAGCCCCGTGATGAACTGCGACGAAACCGAGCCGTCGACGTCGATCTCCCCGCCCCGGATCGGGCCGCGCACTTCGAAGGGCAGGTAACCGTCGTTGTCCCGTACCCGGACGCCGAGGCGGCGCAGCGGGTCGATCATCATGTGCATGGGACGCCGTAGCAGGGTGCCCCGGCCTTCGATGGTGACGGGCATCCCGCAGAGCGAGGCGATGGGGGTGAAAAGCCGTGTGGCGAGCCCCGATTCGCCGACGTGCAGCACCTTCCCGCGGGGATGCAGCCCGCCTTCGATCGAAAGGGTCGAGGCGTCCACGTGCTTTACGCGGGCGCCGAGCGTCTCGATGCACCGCAGCGCCGAGCGCGTGTCGTCGCAGAATTCCAGGTTGCGCAGCACCGAGGTCTCCCCGCAGAGGAGCGATGCCGCCAGGGCACGCTGTGCATAGCTTTTCGAACAGGGCGGCGTCAGCGTGCCTTTAACGCGGCCCAATGGAACCGTCTTGTCCATTGTGTAGGTTATATGCTTTTATGGGCACCGGGGTTGGCCGGCACCCTGAAATTAAAATCCTCGCCTCTATTCCTGTGTTTCGGTCTCCTCCCCGGCCTGCTGCGCCTGCTGTCCCTTGCGGTTCTTCATCTGCTGGGTCAGCTGGTGGCTCTTCTTGAGCTCGAAATGCTGGCCGAGGTAGACCTTGCGAACCATCGGGTCGGCGGCCAGTTCCTCGGCCGTACCCGTCTTGAGGATCTTGCCCTCGTAGAGCAGGTAGGTGCGGTCGGTGATGGCCAGCGTCTCGTCGACGTTGTGGTCGGTGATGATGACGCCGATGTTCTTGTGCTTGAGCGTCGCCACGATCGACTGGATGTCCTCCACGGCGATGGGGTCGACGCCCGCGAAGGGCTCGTCGAGCAGGATGAACGCCGGGTTGATGGCCACCGCGCGCGCGATCTCCGTACGGCGCCGTTCGCCGCCCGAAAGCTGGATGCCGAGGCTCTTGCGAACCTTTTGCAGGCGGAACTCCTCGATCAGCGACTCGACGCGCTCGGTCTGGTACTCCTTCGAGAAATCGGTCATTTCGAGTACGGCGCGGATGTTGTCCTCGACCGACAGGCGGCGGAAGACCGATGCCTCCTGTGCCAGGTAGCCCACGCCCATCTGGGCGCGTTTGTAGACCGGCTCCTTGGTCAGTTCGGCGACCTTGCCTTCGTCGTCCTCGAGGAAGATGCGCCCCTCGTTGGGCTTGATAAGTCCCACGATCATGTAGAAAGTCGTGGTCTTGCCGGCTCCGTTGGGGCCGAGCAGTCCGACGATCTCCCCCTGGTTGACGTCGATCGAGACGTGGTCGACGACGGTGCGGGCCTTATATTTTTTGACAAGTTCGCTGGTGTATAGGCGCATTGCGTTCTCTCGCTATAAAATTTTTACAAAGTTATGCTTTTTTCCGAAAAGTTTTTTAACTTTACATTGAAATTTCTGATTTTAGAGTAGAAACGGCGAAATGAAACAATTTGAATCGTCCCTGTTGCATGACAAGCTGAAGGAGTACTTCGGCTTTTCGTCGTTCAAAGGGAACCAGGAAGCGGTGATCCGCAATGTGCTGGAGGGGAAGGATACGTTCGTGCTGATGCCTACGGGCGGCGGGAAATCCCTCTGCTATCAGCTTCCGGCCATGCTCATGGAGGGCGTGGCGATCGTCATTTCCCCCCTGATCGCGCTGATGAAGAACCAGGTGGACGCCATGCGCACCTTCTCGGCCGAGTCGGGCATCGCCCATTTCCTCAATTCGTCGCTCAACAAGACGGCCGTCGCGCAGGTGCGCGCCGACGTGCTGGCCGGGAAGACGAAATTGCTCTATTTCGCCCCCGAATCGCTGACCAAGGAGGACAACGTGGCCTTCCTGCATAAGATAAAGGTATCGTTCTACGCCATCGACGAGGCGCACTGCATTTCGGAGTGGGGACACGATTTCCGGCCCGAGTACCGCCGCATCCGCCCGATCATCAACGAGATCGGCGCTGCGCCGCTGATCGCCCTGACGGCGACGGCGACGCCCAAGGTGCAGCTGGACATCCAGAAGAACCTCGGCATGTCCGACGCCTCGGTGTTCAAGTCGTCGTTCAACCGGCCGAACCTCTATTACGAGATACGCCCCAAGGGGGACGTCGACCGCGATATCATCCGCTTCATCAAGCAGAACGAGGGAAAGAGCGGCATCATCTACTGCCTGAGCCGCAAGAAGGTCGAGGAGCTGACCGAACTGCTCGTGGCCAACGGTATCCGCGCGCTGGCCTACCATGCGGGCATGGACGCCGCGACACGCGCCGCCAACCAGGACGACTTCCTGATGGAGCGGGTCGAGGTGATCGTCGCCACGATCGCTTTCGGCATGGGCATCGACAAGCCCGACGTGCGCTATGTCATCCATTACGACATCCCCAAGTCGCTCGAAGGCTATTACCAGGAGACGGGGCGTGCCGGCCGCGACGGCGGCGAAGGTTACTGCCTTACCTTTTATAGTTACAAGGACATCCAGAAGCTGGAGAAATTCATGCAGGGCAAACCCATCGCCGAACAGGAGATCGGCAAGCTGCTGCTGCTGGAGACGGTGTCCTATGCCGAGAGTTCGATGTGCCGCCGCAAGACGCTGCTGCACTACTTCGGCGAGGAGTATACCGAGGAGAACTGCGGCAACTGCGACAATTGCCGGAATCCCAAGCCGAAGATCGACGCGCGGGCGGCGCTCAAGATGGCGCTCGAGGCGCTGCGTGACATCGGCGACAAGTTCAAGGCCGACTACCTGATAAACGTGCTCACGGGCAAGACCACGGCGCTCATCAAGAGCTACGGCCACAACAAGAGCAAGTGGTTCGGGGCGGGTGCCGAGCACGACGCGCGTTTCTGGGGCGCCGTGCTGCGCCAGGCGCTGATCCTGGGGCTGGTGGACAAGAATATCGAGAATTACGGGCTGATCTCGGTGAACCGCAAGGGCGAGAATTTCATCGCCATGCCCTTCCCCGTCACCGTGACGCTCGACCACGACTATGACGAGGAGGAGAAGGAGGCCGAGGCCGTCGTCCCGATGGGCAAGGGCGGCGCGGCGGACGAGGAACTCTTTGCGATGCTCAAGGATTTGCGCAAGAAAGTGGCCAAGCAGCACGGGCTGCCGCCGTTCGTCATCTTCCAGGATCCGTCGCTCGAGGACATGGCCGTGCAGTACCCGATCACCATCGAGGAGATGCAGAACATCACCGGCGTGGGGGTGGGCAAGGCCCGCAAGTTCGGCGAGGAGTTCATCAAGCTCATCAAGGCCTATGTCGAGGAGAAGGAGATCATCCGTCCGCAGGACATGATCGTCAAGTCGGTCGGCAACAAGTCGGGCAACAAGATCTTCATCATCCAGTCCATCGACCGGAAGATGGATTTCGAGGACATCGCCCGTGCCAAAGACCTCGATTTCGACGAACTGCTGACCGAGATCGAAGGCATCGTCAACTCGGGTACGAGGCTCGACATCTCGTACTATCTGAGGGACTTTATGGACGAGGACAAGATCGAGGACATTTACCTCTATTTCAAGGAGGACGCCCAGAGCGATTCGCTCGATGCGGCCATCGACGAACTGGGGGCCGACTATACGGAGGAGGAGATACGTCTGGTGCGTATCAAATTCATCTGCGAGCAGGGCAACTGATGCCCTCTGTACACCTGCCATCCCACGGCTGTTGCGTCACTGTTCCGAGGATTGACACTAACTTAATAATACGCCTATGAACAAAAAGACTTTTACTGTTGCCGTGATTTTCATGATCGTGACGCTCGTGTGGCTCGGAGTCAATATATTCTGGGCCTTGTCGAACAGCAATTGTATATTCGACCTCGTCGTGGCCGTATTGTTCGTGCTTGCAGGCGTCGGGATGGTGTATAACGAATGCCACAAGCGCAAGCGCAAGCACCTCGACGAGGTGAACAAATACAAAATACCGTAACCTATGTGTGCCATGCAACGGTTCCTGACGATCATGTCCGTGTTTTTCTTCGTGTGCGGCGTCGTTTCGCTGTGGCGGATCCTGTCCGACGACGGGCGGGATATCTGGTACGTGCCGCTCGTACTGATCGGTGCGTCGGGGATTCTGGCCGTCCGCGCCCGGAGCATGGGCCGCAAAAATACGCAAAACGAAGACTGATATGAAAACCAATGTGATGCAGATAGTCCGCCTCGTGATGATGATCGTGGCGGTGGCCGGGATAATCTACGCCCTGGAGTATATGGAGCGCGGCATTGCCGTGTGGTTCTGGATCACGCTGCTCGGCGTGGGTTTCGTGGGGCTGCTCTATACGTTCCGCCTGACGCAACGCCGCGTGCGGCTCGAACGCCGTGCCCGGGAGCGGCAGGAAAAGAAAAAATCCCGCCGGTCGAAACGCTGACCTTCATCCGCCGGACATCGTTGCCCGGCGGTTCCGTTCGCGGTTCCGTCCGGGGATTCGTTCGGGGATCCGTTCGCGGATCCGGCGGGCGGGGCACGCTGCGGATGGTGGGGCGGAACGTTGCCGGGGTAAAGGTGGTGAGATGGTAATTTACAAGGACGATATTCTGATGCTGCGCACATGGCGCGCGGCGGATGCGGCGTCGCTGGCGGCCAATGCCGACGACATCACGCTGTGGAACAACGTGCGTGACCTTTTCCCGCATCCCTATACGTTGACGGACGCCCGGGAGTTCATTGCCGCGGCGGCCGGGAAACCCTGCCCGGTGGATTTCGCCGTCGTGGCAGGCGGCAAGGCCGTGGGCGGCGTGGGGTTCGTGCCCGGGACGGATGTCGAACGCTTCGGCGCCGAAATCGGCTTCTGGCTCGGAAGCCGCTGCCGGGGGCGGGGCATGATGACGGCGGCCGTCCGGCAGGCCGTGGAGTGGATGTTCGCAAATACCCCGATAATTCGTATCTTTGCCGCGGCTTATGCCACCAATCCCGCATCGCAGCGGGTGTTGGTGAAAACCGGGTTCCGGCATGTCGGGACGTTCCGCAAGGTTTTTTTCAAGAACGGGGCGTTCGTAGACGGCTGTTATTACGAATTACTGAAAGACGAAGATGAGTGAAGTAAGGGCAAAAAAGGCGCTGGGACAGCATTTCCTGGTCGACCTCAATATCGCGCGCAAGATTTGCGATGCGCTTTCGGGGGGCGTAAGACCGGGGGCCGGGGCCGCGGCGGATGCCCGGACGGGTGCGGATGGATGTGCCGATGCGGAAACCCGGACGAGGGTGGCTGGATATGCCGGAGCTGGGGCGGAAGCCCGGACGATGGCGGCTGGAAGTGCCGATGCCGGGGCGGAAACCCGGGCGAATGCGGCTGGATATGCCGGAGCCGGGGCGGAAACCCGGAACGGGGACGGTGCCGGGATAGCGACCGATGCCCGGCTCGCGGCGGATACGACCGCTGCCGGTGCGCCGGCGGCCGCGGAAGAGGAACGGGGCGGCGCAGTCCCCTGCGACGTGCTGGAGGTCGGCTGCGGGATGGGGGTGCTGACGCAGTACCTGCTCAGGCGCGGCGACATTACCACCTACGGCGCCGAGATCGACCCGGAGAGCGTTGGGTACCTCCATGCGCATTTCCCCGAGTTCGCACCGCGGCTGATCGAGGGCGATTTCCTGAAGATGAACCTGCGCGAGCGTTTTCCGCGGGGACTGAAGATCATCGGGAATTTCCCCTACAACATCTCCTCGCAGATATTTTTCAAGGTGCTCGAGCACCGCGACCTGGTGCCCGAATGCGTCGGTATGATCCAGAAGGAGGTCGCCGTACGGATCGCGGAGCCTCCGGGGTCGAAGGAGTACGGCATCCTGAGCGTGTTGTTGCAGGCTTGGTACGACATCGAATACCTCTTTACGGTCAACGAAACGGTTTTCAACCCGCCTCCCAAGGTCAAAAGCGCCGTTATCCGCCTGCGCCGCAACAGCGTCGGGCGGCTCGGCTGCGACGAGGCGCTGTTCGTGAAGGTGGTGAAAGCGTCATTCGGCCAGCGCCGCAAGATGATCCGCAACTCGCTGCGGGCGGTGTTCGGCGATTTCGGCGGCGCAGAACATCCCTTTTTTACGCAGCGCGCCGAGCAGCTCTCGGTCGCCGATTTCGTGCAGCTGACCGACTGGGTCGCGGCCAACCGGAAATAATCGCGGCGGGTCGTGGACGTCGGATACCGCAGTTTGGGTGCGGGTTCGAGTCGTCGGATGCCGGGCAGGGAAGGGCGGACAGTGTGTACTGGAGGCGGAAATGGAAAAGCACCGGGAGCCCGGTGCTTTTTTCATGCCGTTCGGCGGGCGGGGTATTGCTCCGCAGCCGCAATGCGCAGGCGTCTATTTTCTCAGGTCTCCCGCAATGACCGTCACCAGTTCTTCGCGGGAGAGGTATTTCCGAGCCAGTTGCTGCACGTCGGCCGGCGTCATGGCCTGTATGCGGCGGATGTTCTCGTTGATGACGGTATGGTCGCGGCCGCAGAGGATGTTCTCGATCGTAACGTCGGCAATGCCGAACGGCCCGTCGAGGATACGCATCATCTCACCGACCATAATGTTCTTCACGAGCGAAAGTTCGCCCTCGGGCATCGGCTCGGCGCGCAACCGTTCGATTTCGGCGTAAATCTCGCGCAGGGCCTCCTGCGTGACCTCCGTCCCGACCTGTGCCGCTACGGCGAAATAGCCCTCCCGTTCGAAGTTGACCATGGCGGCCACCACGCCGTACGTATAGCCGTGCTCCTCGCGCAGGTTCTGCATCAGGCGCGAACCGAAATAACCGCCCAGGGCGGATGCCACGACCTGCATGCCGAGGAAATCGGGATGCTGGCGCGGGAAAAGCAGCCTTCCGATGCGGATCGACGACTGTACGGCGCCCGGATGGTCGACCCGCGCTTCGTGCTGCGTCACGGGTGCCGGGAACGGGATGCCGGCTTCGGGTTTGCGCCGCGGCAACCGTTCCGCCAGCGCCGCGACGGCCTGCCGTTCGTGGTCGCCGATGCGCCCGCTGCATATCGTGAACCCGTTGTCCGCCGTGTAGTGGCTTTCATAAAACGCCGCTACATCCCCGCGCGTGAGCTTATCGTATTGGGCTTCGTCGGCCGAGATGCCGTAGGGGTGCGAGGGCCCGAAAAGGGCGCGGGCGAAAGCCTCGCGGGCCTGGGTGTCGACCTTCGTGCGTTCTACGGCCAACCGCTGCTTGCGCTTGGCACAGTAGGTGTGCAGTTCCTCTTCGGGGAAAACGGGGTGCAGGAGTATCTGTTCGGCTACGGCGAGCGTTTCGTCGAAGAATTTGGAGAGCGTGCAGAAGCTGATGTAGGCATAGTCGCGGTCGATGTTGACGTCGTAGTACGAGCCGTAGTAATCGAGCCGTTCGGCGATCTGGTGCGCCGTCATGTCGCGCGTCCCCTCGGCGAGCATGTTGGCGGCGGCCGATGCCGAGAAGGGAACCCGCTGCATGGCCGAACCGGCGCGGAACACGAAGGTGATGCGCAGCACTTCGAAGTCGTCCGAGGCGAGCGTGTAGAGCGCCGAGCCGTTTGCCAGCAGGCTCTTCCCGGCTTGTGCGACCTCGACGTCGGAGGGTATTACGAGGGGTGGTTGTGTCATTTTTTCGCTTTGTAAATAAGGGTGGAACAGTTTTCTGGGCGGAAGGTGCGGCGGCTGAAGGCGAGGATGTCGCCGGTCGTGACGGCACGGTAGGCCGCGACCTCGCCGTTGACTAACGGCAGGTCGCCCAGCATCTCGTAGAAGCCCAGGTTCATCGCCTTGTTCATCACGTTCAGCTCGCCGAAGAGCGTGTTGGCCTCGAACTTGTTTTTGACCTTCTCGACCTCGTAGTCCGATGCCGGGATGCTTTGCAATGCTTCGATTTCGGCACGGAAAGCCGCTTCGGCCTGTTCGGGAGCGGTGCCCGGCAGCAGTTGCCCCGTAAAGACGAACAATCCCGGGTCGATGTCGCCCGAAATGTAGGCGTTGACCGAGGCCAGCAGGCGCTGTTCCTGCACCAGGTGTTTGTAGAGCCGCGACGAGTCGCCGCCCGACAGGAGGTCGGATACCAGGTCGGCGGTATAGAAATCCTGCGAGGTGCGGCTGCCCATGTGGAAGGCCATCGACAGGGTCGTGGCGGGCACGTCGCGTTCGACCTCCTCCCGGCGCGGCGCCTCCTGATCCGGTTCCCGGGGGATGGGCTGGGAGGCCACGGTGCGGTCGGCGAGCGGGGCGAACCACTTTTCGGCAAGGTCGAGCATGCGCTCCTCGTCGAAGTCGGCCGAGATGGACAGGATGGCGTTCGAAGGATGGTAATGGGTGCGGTAGAAGGCCTGCACGTCGTCGAGTGTCGCCCCGGCGATGTGGTCGGGCGTGAGCCCGATGGTCGCCCAGCGGTAGGGGTGGACTTTGTAGGCCAGCGCCCGCAGCAGCATCGGCTGGTCGCCGTAGGGCTGGTTGAGGTAGCGCTGGCGGAACTCCTCGATCACCACGCGTTTCTCCGCCTCGAGTTTTCCGGGGGTGATGTCCAGCCCCTCCATGCGGTCGCTTTCGAGCCACAGTGCGGTCTCGATATTGTCCTTGGGGAGGGTGATGTAGAAATCCGTATAGTCGTTGTTGGTGAAGGCGTTGTTGTCGCCGCAGGCCATCTGCACGGGCAGGTCGAAATTCGGAATTTCGCGCGTGCCGCGGAACATCAGGTGTTCGAACAGGTGGGCGAAACCCGTGCGCGCGGGGTTCTCGTTGCGCGCCCCGACCTTATATAATATGTTTACTGCGGCGAGTTTCGAAGCCTTATCCCGGTTGACGACGATAGTCAGGCCGTTGGCCAGTGTTCTCTTCTTGTATTCGATCATGGATGCAAAGATATAAAAAAAGCAGCGGCAGGAAAATTAAGTGACGCCTCATTTGAAGATGGATTCGAAGACTATGAAGTTTGGGGATTGTGAATCCATTACCCTGCCGCTGCGTGTGGAAAACGCTTCGGCAGAAAACGGGAAGAGTGGTGCCGAACCTGTGGCCCATGGCTCTGGTCAGCCTCTATCCCACAAGTCACAGCACGCACCCTTCTGGGTACGACCTGTATTGTGGGATAACAAAAAATTTACCAGATTTTAGGGCCCCAATACTATCGTTTATACACGATGATATGTAAAGAACGAATTATGGAACAAAATTAGGAAAAAAATCCCGATTTGCAATCCCCGCGCCCGAACAACCTATTCATAGGCCTTTATTTCCCAGTGTTTCGCCGCGTAAAATTTGTTGACGGCCAAATTTTTACCTATATTTTTCCGCCGTGCCGCGCCCGGGAGAAAAAAATCCGCCGTTTTTCCGGCCCGGGATTTGCCCTGCCGGCTGGGATGGCGCTCCGGATGCCTGCGGGGCCTGTCCGGATTGCGTCAGAGGGGGCGTGCCGGGTAATCCGCTATCGGATAATAAGTTCGGCAACTCGGTGATTATCCGTGAGTTCGCTGTTAAAAAAATAACAACGAGGTTGTTATTCCAATAACATTCCGAATGGTGAAAAAACCGGGTGATTTGTCAGAAAATCGGACTGGTTTTTCCGCTGGAATTGTTATCTTTGCAACGCATTTTGTCCCGAATCCAGGAAAAACACACAATATCATCTAAAATTTTAACAAAATGGCAGAAAAGAAATTTATCACTTGTGATGGTAACTACGCTGCGGCACATGTTGCATACATGTTCTCGGAAGTTGCGGCGATCTATCCCATCACGCCGTCGTCGACCATGGCCGAACTCGTGGACGAGTGGGCCGCCCAGGGTCGCAAGAATATTTTCGGCGAAACGGTGAAAGTTGTCGAGATGCAGTCCGAAGCCGGTGCCGCAGGCGCCGTGCACGGTTCGCTGCAGAGCGGTGCCCTGACGTCGACGTTCACCGCGTCGCAGGGTTTGCTGCTGATGATCCCCAATATGTATAAGATCTCCGGCGAATTGCTGCCGGGCGTGTTCCACGTCTCGGCGCGTGCGCTGGCCGCACAGTCGCTGTCGATTTTCGGAGACCACCAGGACGTCATGGCCACCCGCCAGACCGGGTTCGCCATGCTGGCCACCTCGTCGGTACAGGAGGTGATGGATCTGGCGGGCGTGGCGCATATCGTGTCGCTCAAATCGCGCGTGCCGTTCCTGCACTTCTTCGACGGCTTCCGTACCTCGCACGAGATCCAGAAGATCGAGCTGATCGACGAGGCCGCCCTGACCGCCATGCTCGACCGCGATGCGCTGGCTGAGTTCCGCCGGCGGGCGCTCAACCCCGAGCACCCCGTCACCCGCGGTACGGCGCAGAACCCCGACATCTATTTCCAGACCCGCGAGGCCGCCAACCGTTTCTATGACGCCGTGCCCGACATGGTTGCCGAGGCGATGCGCGAGATTTCGAAGATCACTGGCCGCGAGTACAAGCCGTTCGTATACTACGGGGCAGAAGATGCCGAGCATGTCGTCGTGGCGATGGGGTCGGTGACGGAAACCCTCAGGGAGACGGTCGACTACCTGAACGCCCGTGGCGGGAAGGTGGGCGTCGTGACGGTACACCTCTACCGCCCGTTCTCGGTGAAATACCTGGGCGAGGTGCTGCCCGAAACGGTGAAGCGCATCTGCGTGCTCGACCGTACGAAGGAACCGGGTGCCAACGGCGACCCGCTCTACCTGGATGTCGTCGAGGCATTCGCCAACTGCAAGGATATTCCGGCCGACCGCAAACCGCTCATCATCGGCGGCCGCTACGGCCTTTCGTCCAAAGACACCACGCCGGCGCAGATGCTGGCCGTGTTCGCCAACCTCGGGGCCAACGAGCCCAAGAACCAGTTTACGGTGGGCATCGTGGACGACGTGACCTTCCGCTCGCTGCCCGTGGGCGAGGAGATTTCGCTCGCCAAGCCCGGTACATTCGAGGCGCTGTTCTTCGGCCTGGGGGCGGACGGTACGGTAGGCGCCAACAAGAACTCGATCAAGATCATCGGCGGCACGACGAACAAATATTGCCAGGCATATTTCTCGTACGACTCGAAGAAGTCGGGCGGTTACACCTCGTCGCACCTGCGTTTCGGCGACCTGCCGATCACTTCGCCCTACCTGGTCACCACGCCCGACTTCGTGGCCTGCCACGTGCCTTCGTACGTCGACAAGTACGACGTGCTGAAAGGGCTGAAAGCCGGCGGTTCGTTCTTGCTCAACTCGGTGCACGACGCGGCTACCACCTGCGCCACGCTGCCCGACCATATGAAAGCCTATCTGGCCAAGAACAAGATCAATTTCTATATCATCAACGCCACGAAGATCGCCGCCGAGCTCGGGCTGGGTTCGCGTACGAATACCATCATGCAGTCGGCATTCTTCAAGATCGCCAACGTCATCCCGTTCGACAAGGCTGTCGACGAGATGAAGCATGCCATCCTGAAATCCTACGGCAAGAAGGGCGAGGACATCGTCAACATGAACTATGCGGCCGTCGACGCCGGCGGCAACGCCGTGGTCAAGGTCGAGGTGCCGGCCGAATGGGCACAGATCGACGACAAGGGCTTCGCACATGTCTCTGACGCTTCGTGTCCCGAATTCGTGCGTAAGATCGTCGAGCCGATCAACGGGCTGAAGGGCGATGACCTGCCGGTATCGGCTTTCACGGGCCGTGAGGACGGTACGTGGGAGAATGGCACGGCCGCCTACGAGAAGCGCGGCATCGCCGTGAATGTTCCCGAGTGGAAGATCGAGAACTGTATCCAGTGCAACCAGTGCGCCTATGTCTGCCCGCACGCCGTGATCCGTCCGTTCCTCGCGACGGAGGCCGAGGCCGCCGCATCGGGCGTGGAATGGAAGCAGGGGCTGGGCGAGACCAAGGAGTACAAGTTCCGCATCCAGATCTCGCCGCTCGACTGTACGGGCTGCTCGAACTGCGTGGACGTCTGCCCGGCCAAGGAGAAGGCGCTGGTGATGCGCCCGCTGGAGGAGCAGATGCCCCAGCAGAAGAATTGGGAGTACATCACCCGGCACATCGGCTACAAGCAGGTCGTCGACAAGACCAAGTCGGTGAAGAACCTCCAGTTCGCACAGCCCCTGTTCGAGTTCTCGGGTGCCTGCGCCGGCTGCGGCGAGACTCCCTATATCAAGGCTATCTCGCAGCTGTTCGGCGACAAGATGATGGTTGCCAACGCCACGGGCTGCACCTCGATCTATTCGGGCTCGGCACCGTCGACCCCGTACTGCACCAACGACAAGGGCCAGGGCCCGGCATGGGCGAACTCGCTCTTCGAGGACAACGCCGAATTCGGCCTGGGTATGCACCTCGGCGTCGAGAAACTCCGCGACCGCATCCAGGCCAGGATGGAGGAGGCGATTGCCAACTGTACGAAATGCTCCGACGAGCTGAAGGGCGTCATGAAGGAGTGGATCGCCGCGCGCGGTTCGTCGGCCAAATCGGCCGAGGTCTCGGCGCGCCTCGTCCCGATGATGGAGGCCTGCGGCTGCGATTACTGCAAGGATATCCTGGAGATGAAGGACTGGCTGGTGAAGAAGTCGCAGTGGATCATCGGCGGCGACGGCTGGGGCTACGACATCGGTTTCGGCGGTGTCGACCACGTGCTCGCATCGGGTGCCGACATCAACATCCTGGTGGTCGATACGGAGGTTTACTCGAATACCGGCGGCCAGTCGTCGAAATCGACACCCGTGGGTGCCGTTGCCAAGTTCGCTTCGGCCGGTAAGCGCATCCGCAAGAAAGACCTCGGCGCCATCGCCATGACCTACGGCTATGTATACGTGGCACAGGTTTCGATCGGCGCTTCGCAGATGCAGTTGTTCAACGTGCTGAAGGAGGCCGAGGCTTATCCCGGCCCGTCGCTCGTGATCGCCTATGCGCCGTGTATCAACCACGGCATCAAGGGCGGCATGACGCGCACGCAGACCGTGGGCAAGGAGGCCGTAGCCTGCGGTTACTGGCACCTGTGGCACTACAACCCGCAGCTCGAGGAGCAGGGCAAGAACCCGTTCGTGCTGGACTCGAAGGAGCCCGACTGGTCGAAGTTCCGCGACTTCCTGATGAAGGAGGTGCGTTACACTTCGCTCAAAAAGTCGTTCCCGGCCGAGGCCGACGAGCTGTTTGCCGCCGCCGAGCAGAACGCCAAATGGCGTTACAACGGTTACCAGCGCCTTGCGAAGATGGAATACTAATTATATTATACGCGATGCGGAGGGCCGCGGCATTGTGCCGCGGCCCTTTTTTGTATACCCGGGAAATGCTTCGTGATTAAAAAACGCGCGTTCGTTTTTGAAATCCCCCCCCCGAGTGAATTTATTTGTCCATATAGACCTGAGAGGATAAATTTGCGCACATTTGAATTACAAACAAGTATCTCTCTTATGAAAAATTTCTTGCACAAAATTGCGTATGTGCTCGTCATGTGCGCTGCCATGTCCGCGTTCACGGCATGTAGCGACAGCGACAACAAGGGCGGTGGCCCGCTTACCGGTACCCTCAGCGTGGAAACCGGCTCGCTTAAATTCACGAGCGGCACCTATTCGAAGGGATTCGAAGTGAAGACCGACGGTACGGTCGGTGCGATCCAGGTCGATGTGAACTACAAGGGTTCCGAAACCGGATGGATCACCGCGAAAGTGAACGACGGCGACGTGGTGGTCACCGTGGCGCGGAATACGGGCGATGCACGTACGGCGGATGTCGTCCTGAGCGCCAAGGGCGCCGAGTCGGTGACCGTTTCCATCAGCCAGAAGGCCGTGTTCTCGTCGGATCTGGTGGGCCGGTATACGCCCTATGTTCCCGATCCCGAAAATCCGATCGCTAATTTCTTCATCAACCCCGTATATGCTGATATGGATCCGGAAAAGGTGCCGCAGATCGACATGGGTTTCCTTTTCCCCGGATTTATCATGCCCGTTACCACCGTCACCGGTCTGGCCAACCAGCTCGTGGGGATGATGTATGGCGGCGGCCTCACCTATTTCGATTTCAAGGACGACGGGACGATCGGCGCGGGTTACCGCGACATGCTCGGGTTCGACATGAATGCCGGCCCTACGTTTGGCTCCGAGGTCGAATTCCCCAATGCCGAGACGCTGGAGGTGCTGCCTGTCGATGCGATTACCTATTACACCAAGGACGGCAAGGTCTATTTCGCCATCGACAAGGAGTACCTGACCTATATCGGCCAGGCGGAGCTCGAAATGAACCTGCCCCAGATCATCGACGCCCTGCTGGCGCAGTATCCGGGCCTGGGGATCGAAGCGACCGACGATTACTATGCCATCCCGCTCAAGTACGCGGTCAAGGACGGCGTTACGACGCTGAAGGTCGACAAGGAGATGATGATGCCTTACATGCCGCTGATTACTTCGCTGGTCGATGCTTTCCTCCCCGACGGGGATATCGAGGTGTCGCTCGACCCCGAATCCGACCCGATGAAGATCCCGGCAAAGGCGTTGGTCAACTCGTTGCTCGATGCGCTCTTCAACCAGAGCCAATCCATCGAGATCGGCATCGGCCTTACGAAATAGGCGGACACGATAACAAACCCTTTCCAGGCAGGTTGCGGAAACTCCGCAATCTGCTTTTTTTCTTTTGTAATCTTGTCTGTCCGAATAATATTTCCTATTTTTGCTTTCGGTAACCTAAAATGAATCAATTATGAAGAAAAGTTTTCTTTTGTTGGCTGCAATGCTCCTTTGCTATTGTGGTACGGCATTCGGCTGGGGCAAGTCGGGGCATGACGCCATCGCTTATATCGCCGAGTGCAACCTGACGCCCAAGGCCAGGAAGAACATCGAGAAATACCTCGACGGCCGTTCGATCGTCTATTATGCCTCGTGGATGGATGTGTACCGCCATACGCCGGCTTACAAGGTGACTTCGGGCTGGCACGGCGATACGGTCGACGCCGACGGAAAGTACGTTCCCAACGCAAAGGGCGATGCGGTGCAGTGCATCGAGGAGGCGATCGCCAGGCTGAAGGATTACCGCAGCCTGGACGATTCGACGGTGCTGGTGTCGATCAAATACCTCGTGCACCTGGTGGGCGACATGCATTGCCCCGTGCACGTGAAATACCCTTGGTATAAGAATTTCAAGTTCGACCTGAACGGGAGGCCCAGCGAATTCCATAGTTTTTGGGACAGCGGGGTGCTCGACCTGAACCATCGCTGGGGATACGTGGAGTACCGCCACCAGTTGGATCGCCTTACGAAGAAGGAGATCCGTGCAGTCACCGCCGGGACGCCCCGCGACTGGCTCGAAGAGAGCGCCCGGGATTGCCGCGTGATTTACGAGTGGACGAAGCCCGGCCAGAAGTTTACCAAGACCGAGGCCCGCGACCTGCTCAACACGGTTCATCCGTTCGCCGAGGAGCAAATCCTCAAGGCGGGCTACCGTTTGGCTGCCGTACTTAACCAACTATTCGGTTAATTTTGTAATTTTGCAGACGTGAGGCGGTTTTGTGCGATTCTTGCAGGGGCCGCCATGTTATTAATTTTTACAGGTACGTTATGAAAAAGTATTTTGCAGCCGCTGCGCTGCTTATGATGATGGCCGCCTGCGGAAGCGCCGGCCAGGACAAGAAGCTCGAAGGCACGACATGGAAACTCGCCAAGATGGAGGCAATCCCGGCCGCGGCCGTCGGTAAGGAGGCCGATTTCTTCACCCTGGAGTTCAATGCCGCCGATACGATGGTCGCAGGGCGTACGAACTGCAACCGCTTCTTCGGCAAGTATGAGCTCAAAGGCAAGGAACTCGAACTCAAGAACCTGGGCATGACCCGGATGGCCTGCCCCGACATGCAGTACGAGGATGCCTTTGTCAAGATGCTCGACGAGGTAGACCGTTTCGAGATCAAGGGTGCGGAGTTGACCCTCTTCGACGACCATAAGGCACTGGCCGTGTTCAAGGCCGTCGAAAAAGAGCCTGCGAAGAAATAAACCCGTCCCGTTTGCCGGGAAATGAAACGGACAGGATTTACCATCCTGCCCGTTTCTATTTGTAGCCGTAAGGGTGCCGCGCTGGCTCAGTCGAGAGCCGGCAACAGATATTTCCAGATCAGGTCGAGCTGTGTCCCGCCCTGATCCGTATATTCCGTGACGACGACCACGGCATCCTGCCGGGGGGCTACGACGATATATTGCCCGTAGGCACCGTCTGCCCGGTAACAACCGTCGAGCGAACGCCACAACTGGTATCCGTAACCCTGGGCCCATTGGCTTGTGGCACGCAGTGTGGCGACCTGGTCGGCCGGCGTACCGGGACTGATGTTCGACACCTGCTCCCGGGTGGCTTCCCCGACCCACCATGCCGGGAGAATCCGTTTGCCCTCCCACATGCCGTTTTGCAGCAGGAGCTGGCCAATTTTGGCCATGTCTTCCGTTTTCAGGAAAAGTCCCCAGCCGCCGCAGTTGATGCCCTGCGGCGATTCCTGCCATTTGATCCCGCCGATGCCCAGCGGGCGGAACAACCGGGGCGTCAGATAGTCGCAGACCTTTTGGCCGGAGACCCGCTGTACGATTGCCGAAAGCATGTAGGATGCGAGGTTGTTGTATACGAAGACCTTGCCGGGTGCATGGACGACCGGGTAGGAAAGAAACTGTCCGACCCAGTCCTCGTCGCTCGAACGCACCAGGTCGAGGCGGTCGCGGTCGTGCCCGCACGACATGCTCAGCAGGTGGCGCACCTCCATATTTTTCAGGTTCCCGCTCACCGAGTCCGGCAGCTTGTCCGGAAAGAACGAAATGACCTTGTCGTCGAGGCTGAGCCGTCCTTCGCCGATGGCGATGGCGACAGCCAGCGAATTGACGGTCTTGCTGACCGAATAGACGTATTGGGGCTTTCCGGGTGCGCCTTCGTGCATCCATCTCTCTGCGACCACGTCTCCGTGGTGGAGAATCATCAGGCTGTGCTGTTCGATCCCGGCTTTTTCTACTTCGGACAGGTACTGCCGTACGGCTGCCCTGAGGGCGGCATCCGCCTGTCGCCGGGGCAGGGGGTGTCCGTTTTCGCCCGCGGCCGGGTACTCGGCCGACGGATTGACTGCATGTGCGCCTACGGGCAGGGCGCAGACGATGCAGAAAAGGGATAAAAGGAGGAGCTTATTCATGGGTAGTACATGTTTTACAGGATAAAGATAGGGAAAATTATGAAAAAACCTGGAGCCGGAGGTGTTTGCCGCCGAGAGCGGCAGGGTGCCGGAAAACACAAGCGGCCTCCCGAAAGGGGAAGCCGCTTGTGTGGTGTTTCTTATGGAACGCTTACTCGCTCAGGGGAGTTACGCTCACGTACGATTTGCCTGCGCCTTTCTTGCAGAATTCGACGGTGCCGTCTACAAGGGCGAAGAGCGTGTGGTCTTTACCGATACCCACGTTTTCACCGGGGTTGTGAACCGTGCCGCGCTGACGAACGATAATGTTGCCCGCCTTTGCGAACTGCCCACCGAATAGTTTGACGCCGAGTCGCTTGCTTTCCGACTCGCGGCCGTTCTTCGAACTACCTACACCTTTCTTGTGTGCCATTTCTCTTCAGTTTTAAAGGTTATGCAACAATTTCCTCGACAAGGACCTGTGTCAGATACTGACGGTGGCCGTTGCACTTCTGATATCCCGTTCTGCGCTTTTTCTTGAAGACCAGGACTTTGTCGTCCTTCAGATGCTTCAGGATCTTGCACTTCACCGAGGCGCCTTTCACTACAGGTGCACCTACTTTGACCTGACCGTCGTTGTCTGTGAGCAGGACTTTGTCGAAACTTACGGACGAATTTTCTTCGCCCTGAAGACGGTGGACATAAAGTTTCCGACCTTTCTCAGCTTTAAATTGCTGACCTGCAATCTCTACTATAACGTACATTTAATGCGATAATATGTATTTGAACATAATTCGGAGTGCAAATATACGCATATTTATTTTATAAGCAACACCCCGCACGAATTTTTTTCGGCACAGTCGGCTCTGGCATGGTTTAGGCAGGGGCGCAGCGGACGGTGCCGCATGGCGCCGCGCTGGCGCCCGGCGACGGCGGGCGGCCCGCACCGGAGGTTTTATCTTGCGCCGAAGCTGCCCGGGGTGGTTCGGCGTGAAATAGCTGTTAAAAATTTCACAATGTCATAAATTCTTGTTACCTTTACCATGGCAACCAAAGTTTCCGAACTCAAAAAAAGAGCTACGATGATAAACGACAAGGTGAGGATGTACCTGCTGCCGCCGCTCATCAATGCGGCAGTCAGAGCCGGTGCCTCGATAATGAATGTCTATAAAAACCTCGACGATTACGATATAAGCCTCAAAGACGACAAGACGCCGATCACGCTCGCCGACCGGCTAGCGCACAAAACCATCCGCGAATACCTGGGCCCGACGCGCATCCCGATCCTGAGCGAGGAGGGGCGCGAGATGCTCTACGACGAGCGCCGCAATTGGGAGCTCTACTGGCTGGTCGACCCGCTCGACGGGACGGTCGAATTTATCAAGGGGAACAATGAATTTACGGTCAACATCGCCCTGATGGAGAACAATGTCTGCATGGGGGCGGTGATTTACGTGCCCTATTTCGAGAAGCTGTATATCGCGGGGCGGGATGCAGGCTCGTATGTCAAGGAGCATGTGGCGCCCGATTCCGGGGCGGAATATACCTACGATGAGATCGTCACCGGGTGGACGCGGCTGCCGCTCGAAAGCCAAGCCGTGCGTCCGCATCCCCGCCTGCGTGTGGCCGTGTCGCGCTCGCACCAGACGCCCGAGACCGCCGAGCATATCGCCCGCCTGCGCGAGGTGCACCCCGACCTGGAGATCGTCGAACAGGGCAGTTCGTATAAGTTCTGCCTGCTGGCCGAGGGGCGGGTCGACTATTATGTCCGCACGACGCATACTTACGAGTGGGACACGGCGGCCGGGGAGCTGATCCTCGCCGAGGCCGGCGGCCGGACGCGCACGCTGCCCGACGACGGGGTGCTGCGCTACAACGAAAAAGACCTGCGCAACCCGTGGTTCGTCTGCCGGTCGAAGTACTGCAAGATTTGACGCCGCAGCAATGCGGAACCGGTAAGTCAGGGCGGATTTGTTTCCGCCTTTTTTCGTGTGCTTGCCCCGTTGTGCTGTTTTTACTTGGAATAGTTGCACTTTCGGGCAAAAACTGTTAATTTAGATGTGTCAAAGCTTGCCTCCCATGAAAAAAATCTCCCTGTTCTGTATGCTGGGATTGTTGCTCGGCGTATCCTGTTCGAAGGAAAAAGTAAAGCCGCCCGCCATGACCGATGATACGGTGGCCGTATTCGGCGATGACGCATTCGGGGCATTTTGCCTGCGGACGTACGACCGTAACGGGGATGGTGTACTTACGGTCGGTGAAATCAAAAATGTGGTGTCGCTGGATTTTGACGATAAGGATATCCGGTCGCTGGACGGGATCGAATACTTTACCGGATTACAGTCTTTATATTGTAACCAATCTGCCGGGGGTAATCTGGTGCGGCTCGATGTCAGCCGGAATGCGGAACTCAGGACTTTGTGTTGTGCGGGGAACAAACTCGAAGAACTCGTCGTGGATGGTCTCCGGAACCTAAGCCGTGTCGATTGTGCGGCCAATAACCTGGAAAAACTCGATTTGCAAAATTTACCTGTGTTGACCTTTTTGCTTTGCCGGAATAACCGGCTTTGCAACCTGGACTTTTCCGAAACTCCCGGCTTGAAATCCATAGATTGTGCGAATAACGGGATTTCCGCCCTTGATGTGAGACCGTGCGGGGATATTACTATGATTTGGTGTGAGGGCAATGCGGGGATGCGGATCTCGCTGGATTGGCGGCAGGCACCGGGCATATTTGGTGACGACGATGTCGTTTTGGAGGTGGCCGGAGATGAAAACCTTGTCTTTGCCGATGCGGCGGTAGAGGCGGCACTGGCCGCAAGGAATTTTGATAAGAACGGGGACGGGCGGATTTCCCGCCATGAGGCGGTTTATGTCCGGGAGTTGTTCGATACCGATTGCAGCGGGTTCGAATCCCTCTCTGATTTTAGTTATCTTATCAATTTGTACTGGTGTGAGTTGGTGTGTGCGGATAAGGGGGCGTGCAAACTGCGCTCGCTGGATTCTTTTGCCCGGAACGGGCTCTTGTATAATCTGGATTTGAGGAACCTGCCGGTGGCAGCTGTCGATTTGTCGAGATATCCTGCTTTGAAATACGTGAGGATGTCGGGCTGCGATGTGGAGGAGCTCGATGTGAGCGGATTGCAATATTTGGAAAGCCTGGTCTGTGACAATTCGCCCGTCTTGAAAACCGTATTTTTCAGGAATAGTGCCCAATACGACCGGATGTCATGGATCAACCTTGATAAGCACATCCTGATAAGGTTCAAGGAGAGCGATTGATACGAAAAAGAGGAGCGTCACTCCTCTTTTTTCGTTGTCTGTTCGATGTCGCATGCCGAGCAGTTGCCCGAACAGCCTGCGGCAGAATGCGTATCGGAGCAGCCGGCGCCGCCGTCCGCTTCGCGCGTTTCGTGCACGGCGCACTTGATGCCCAGCCGCTGCATGTTCTTGTTGGTCGATATTTCCGAGTCGATATGGTGCCCCTTGATCATCAGCGTCAGCGACATGCCCACTACGAAGAGGGCTACGGCGCCGAGGGCGAAGAGGAAAACGATTAACCACGTTGGCATGACGATATAGGTATTTTTATGTGCTGAAATTTTGGCTTTCGGCCACAAATGTATACATTTGTAAGATAAATTGCAAAAATGCTGCCTTATCCTGTCGGCGGGCGGCGCTGAAACGAAACGACAACAGACGCAATACTATGAAAATCGTGATAGCGGGTGCGGGCGAGATGGGGAGCCATCTGGCGAAAATGCTCAGTGGCAACGGCCACGACATTACCATCATCGACGCCGACCAGAAGTTGCTTTCCGACGTGGGGAGCCTTGCCGACGTGATTTCGGTCGAGGGCGATTCGACGACCTTCGCCGTGCTCCGCAAGGCGCAGGTGCGCAAGTGCGACCTGTTCATCGCCGTGAACCACGTGGAGAACGACAATGTCGTGGCGGCGATGCTGGCCAAGAAGCTCGGGGCCAAGAAAGCCATCGCCCGCATCGACAACAACGAATACCTGGAACCCAACAACAAGGAGATGTTCATCGATATGGGCATCGACTACCTGTTCTACCCCGAGAAGGTTGCGGCCAGCGAAGTCATCAACCTCCTGGGGCATACCTCGACCACGGAGTTCGTCGATTTTTCGAGCGGCAAGCTCTCGCTGGTGGTTTTCCACTTGGAGCCGACCTCGCCCCTCGTGGGCAAGCCGCTGGAGGGGTTCGATGACGACGAGGCCCCGCTGAGCTACCGCACGGTGGCCATCACGCGCGGCGGGCAGACGATCATCCCGCGCCGCGGCGAATTGTTCATGGAGGGCGACGCGATCTATGTGATCGCCCGCCAGGATGCCGTGAAACAGGTCATGGAGTTCTCGGGACAGTCGAACATCGAGATCAAGAACATGATGATTCTGGGCGGGTCGCGCATCGGCATCCGCATCGCCACGGAGTTGCAGGACGAGGTGAACATCAAGCTCATCGACTACAACGCCGAGAAGGCCTACCGGCTGGCGGAGATGCTCGAAAAGACTCTCATCATCAACGAGGACGGCCGCAACACCGAGGCCATGATGGAAGAGGGGCTTTCGAACATGGACGCCTTCGTGGCCGTGACGGGGCGCAGCGAGACCAACATCCTCGCGGCGATGCTCGCCAAGCGCATGGGCGTCAAGAAGGTGATCGCCGAGGTCGAGAACCTCAATTACATCAACCTGGCCGAGTCGATCGGCATCGACACGATCATCAACAAGAAACTGGTGACGGCGTCGAACATCTTCCGCTTCACGATGTCGACCGACGTGCAGGCCATCAAGTGCCTTACGGGCAGCGACGCCGAGGTGCTGGAATTCATCGTCAAGCCCAATGCGCCGGCCGTGAAGAGCCGCATCAAAGACCTGGGGCTGCCCGAGGACACGATCATCGGCGGCATCGTGCGCGGCGACAAGGTCTTCATCGCCGTGGACAACATGGAAATCAACCCCTACGACCGCGTGGTGGTCTTCGCCATGCCTGCGTCGGTGGGCAAAGTGGGATACTTTTTTAACTGACGACGGCGCTGTCGGGCCCGGCGTGCGCCGGGGCCCGCACACCGGCGGAAAATGAAACCGAACAGACAAGTGTCGTTTAGAAGCATATTATTCAAGGCCTGGTTTTCGCAGCGCGAGCGGGCTATCGACCGTTTCCGGCGCCGTCCTGCCGAGACGCAGGAGCGTATCTTCAGGCAGTTGCTGCGCCGCGGGCGCGGGACGGAATTCGGGTGGAGGTACGACCTGGGGCATGTCCGCAGCGTGGAGCAGTTCCAGTCGATGGTCGAGACGTTCGATTACGAAACCTTCAAACCCTATATCGAAAAGATGCTGGCCGGGGAGCGTAACGTCACCGCGCCGGGGCGGGTGAAACTCTTTGCCCGCTCGTCGGGCACGACTTCCGACCGGAGCAAGTACATTCCCGTCACGGAGGAGTCGCTCTGGTGGAACCACACGCTCGGCATGCGGGACGTGGCGACGGTATTCGCGGCCAACAACCCGAAAACGAAGGTTTTCGACGGCAAGACGCTGACCCTCGGCGGGTCGTGCAGCCGCGAGGGGCGCAACCTTGTGGGTGACCTGTCGGCGGTGCTGATCCACGAAACGACGTTCTGGAGCGGCTGGTTCCGGGCGCCGCGCACCGCCACGGCGATCATCCCCGATTTCGACCGCAAGGTCGAGGCCATCTGCCGCGAGTGCACGGGCGAAAATATCACGGCCTTCGCCGGGGTGCCGTCGTGGAACCTGGCGATGATGCGCCGCGTGCTGGATTATACGGGGCGGGAGAACCTGCTCGAAGTGTGGCCCAACCTCTGCATGTTCGCCCACGGGGGCGTGGAGTTCGCCCCCTACCGCCGTTCGTTCGAGGCGCTGATCCCTTCGGAGAGGATGCAGTACATGGAGACCTACAACGCCTCGGAAGGGTTCTTCGCGCTGGCCGACGACCCGTCGCGGAGCGACATGCTGCTGATGCTCGACTACGGCAATTTCTTCGAGTTCCGCAGCGGGGATACCGTCGTGCCGCTCGAAGGCGTGGAATGCGGCAAGGTCTACGCCATGCTCATCACGTCGAACAACGGCCTGTGGCGCTACGAGATCGGCGATACGGTGGAATTCACTTCGACGAATCCCTACCGCATTCGTTTCGCGGGGCGTACGAGACAGTATATCAATGTCTTCGGCGAGGAATTGATCGTCGACAACGCCGACCGCGCACTGCTGGCCGCCTGCAACGAAACGGGGGCCGTGGTCGGGGAATATACCGTGGCGCCGTGCTACATGTCGCTGCGCGAGCGGGGCGCCCACGAATGGATCCTGGAGTTCGAGCGCGAGCCCGACAGCCGCGAGCATTTCGCCGAGGCGCTCGACCGCGAACTGCGGGCCGTGAATTCGGACTACGACGCCAAACGCCGCACGACGCTCGAGCGGCAGCGGCTGACGGTCGTCGGCCACGGCCGTTTCCTCGCGTGGATGCGTGCCCGGGGCAAGAACAAGGTGCCGCGGCTGGTCAACGACCGCCGTGTGGCCGACGAGATACTGGCGTTCGGCGGGGAAGCGAAGTGACGGCGCGTGTTGCTGCGGCGTAATGCCGTGATGCACCGCTGCGGAGCACTCCGTCGGCTGTCCGGAGCGGCCGGGCAGTATTTAAAATGTAAAACAAATATCGTATAATATGTATATAGCCATTGCAGGCAATATCGGAAGCGGGAAGACCACGCTGACCCGGATTCTGACCGAGCGTTACAACGCCAAAGCCTACCTCGAGGAGTGCAACAACCCCTACATCGGCGATTTCTACGAGGACATGAACCGCTGGTCGTTCAATTTGCAGATTTATTTCCTCGGGAGCCGCATCCAGCAGACGATGGACATGCTGGCCGACAACCGCGATTCGGGGGCGATCTTCCAGGATCGCACGATCTACGAGGATGCGCATATCTTCGCGGACAACCTCCACGAAATGGGGCTGATGGCCTCGCGCGACATCGAAACCTACATGAAACTGTTCCGGCTGATGACCACGCTCATCCCCAAACCCGACCTGCTGATCTACCTCAAGGCGAGCGTGCCGACGCTCATTTCGCAGATCCGCAAGCGCGGACGCGAATACGAGATGAACATCGACGAATTGTACCTCAAGCGTCTGAACGACAAGTATAACAACTGGATCGACAACATCTACGAAGGCGATGTGCTGGTCGTCGACAAAGACCATGAGGATTTCGTCTCCGACCCTACGGTGCTGGAGAAGATATGTGCGCGCCTCGATGCGCTCGAAAACAGATAGCGACGCATGACGCTGCCTGAGAAATTCGCCGCACGCGTCCTTTCGGAGCTGGGGCCGGAAGAGGGGGCGGCGCTGTGCGCCGCACTCGATACCGAGCCGCCCGTGTCCGTGCGGCTGAACCCTGCCAAATGTGCCGGTGCGGCCGAACCCGGAGCGGTGCAGGACGGCACCGGGGCGGCACCGGGAGGATACGGATCGCCGCAGGGGAGCTCCGGGACGGATGTGCCCGCCCCGCTTCCGGTTTTGCAAAACGCCGACGGCCGTGTACCCTGGTGCGCCGACGGGTATTACCTGGCGGTGCGGCCGCAGTTCACCTTCGACAGCGATTTCCATGCCGGGGCATATTACGTGCAGGAGGCGTCGTCGCAGTTCGTGGGGCGCCTGATGGGCGGAGAGGGGGTTGCGGGGAAGCGAATCCTCGACCTTTGCGCCGCCCCGGGCGGCAAGACGACGCTCTATGCCTCGCTCGCGGGGCCCGACGGGCTGGTCGTCGCCAACGAGATCGACCGCCGCCGTGCGCAGGTACTGGCGGACAACGTCCGCAAGTGGGGTACGGGCAATGTCGCCGTGACGACCTGCGAACCCCGGCAACTGGGCGACTTCGAGGCGTGGTTCGACATGGTGGCCGTGGATGCCCCCTGCTCGGGCGAAGGGATGTTCCGCAAGGATGCACAGGCCCGCGCCGAATGGAGCGAGGGGAATGTAAAGCTCTGTGCTGCAAGGCAGGACGGGATATTACGTGAAGCATGGCGTGCGCTCAAACCCGGTGGCAGGCTGATATACAGCACCTGCACCTTCAACCGCGACGAGGACGAAGGCGCTTTGGAGCGTATGCTTGCATGGGCGGGCGACGAGGTCGCAGAGGCGGAAGACATGGCTGTCGACGGGGCGTGGGGGATCGTCTGCGGCCGGGTGGGGGCTTTCCGCACCTACCGGTTCTATCCCCACCGGGCATGCGGCGAGGGTTTTTTCGCCGCCGTGGCCTGCAAGGCTTATGATGCCGGCGGCCGTTGCCGCACCCCGAAGGCGCGGCGCACGGTATTTGCGCAGGTGGACAAGGCGTCCGCGGCGGAGCTGCGCCGTTGGGTTCGCACGCCGGAGCGGATGTGCTTCGCGGCGGTGGGCGATACCTGCTACGGATATTACGTCGCGCAGGCCGAGGCCGTGAAGGCGCTCGGCGAAGCGTTGCCCGTGATCTATGCGGGCGTGGCGATGGGGCAGCTCTTCAAGGGAAGCCTGCGGCCCGATCCGGCGCTGGCGTTCTTCTGCGGATTGAACCGCGAGGCGGTGCCCGCTGCGGAGCTGGACGAGGCGCAGGCGCTGTGTTACCTGCGCAGGCAGGAGGTCGCCGCCGGGGCGTTTTCCGAAGGGGTGAACCTGGTGTGTGCCCGCGGGCGGGCGCTCGGGTTTGCGAAGCGGATCGGTAACCGGGTGAATAACATGTACCCCAATACATTGCGAATTATTAAACGATAGATATGGCCGAGAAACTTTTTTATTCGATGGGCGAAGTGGCCGAGATGTTCGACGTCAATGCGTCGCTGATCCGCCACTGGGAGTCGCAGTTCAGCGTCATCCGCCCCAAGCGCAACAAGAAAGGCAACCGTCTCTTCTCGCCGCAGGATGTGGAGAACCTCAAACTGATCTACCACCTGGTCAAGGAGCGGGGCATGACCCTCGAGGGCGCCAAGAAGGCCCTGAAGCAGAAGCCTGCGGCCGAGGGCGGCGTGCAGCGCGATGCCGAGCTGATGGAGCGCCTGCAACGCATCCGTGCGCTGCTGGTCGAGGTGCGTGAAGACCTGAAGGCGGGCCAGGGCGAACTCCTCGCCGACGGGGAGGCCGAAGTCCCGGCGGCGGAGGCCGGAGCGGCAGTGCCCCGCCGCAAGGCGAAACCCGTGGTGAAGATCGTCCCGGAGGATGCCGCGGCGCAGGGGGCCGCCGAACCCGGGCAGCCCGCGTCGAAACGTCCGCGCAAGCCCCGCCGCAAAAAGGAGGAGCCGGAACACAAGGAGCTCTTCGCCTTTTACGAACAGTCGCTCTTTTAGGGGCGCAACGGGCGCCGCACCCCTTGGGGAAGGCTGCGCTGCAAGGCGGAAAGCGCAGTGCCGCGGCCGCAGGGCGGATGGCCCCGCCGGGGCGGAAAAAATGATAACCAGACAAATCAGGATACTATGCTAATCAGGGAAGTGACCGATGTCATCGAGCGTTTCGCACCGCTCGCATGGCAGGAATCGTACGACAACGCAGGCTTGATCGTGGGGCGCCCGGACGACGAGGTGCACAGGGCGCTGCTGGCCGTGGACGTCACCGACGAGGTGATGGCCGAGGCCGAACGCGAAGGGTGCGACATGGTCATCACGCACCATCCGATCGTTTTCCATGCGCTCAAGCGCTTCAATTCGGCAGACCAGGTGCAGCGCTGCGTCGAGCGGGCTATCCGCGGCGGCATTGCGCTCTATGCGTGCCACACCAACCTGGACAGCGCCCCCGAGGGGATGAGTTGGCGGCTGGCCGAGATGCTGGGCGTGGGGGATTTGCGCGTGCTCCAACCCGCGCAGGCGGACGAAAAGGTCGGGTTCGGCGTGGTGGGCGAGCTGCCTGCGGCGGTCGCCACGGTGGAGTTCATGCGCCGCATGCAGCGCGTGCTGGGCGTTCGGGTCGTGCGCCACAGCGACATCGCTTCGCCCGAGGTGCGGCGCGTGGCGGTCTGCACCGGTGCGGGGGCTTCGATGATCGGCGACGCGCGCCGTGCGGGGGCTGACATATACGTCACGGCGGATATGAAGTACAACGACTTCATGACGCCGGATAAGGCCCTCACCGTAGCGGATATAGGCCATTTTGAAAGCGAATATTGCGCAATTCAGATTTTATTTGATATTTTGTCGAAAAATTTGATTACCTTTGCGGTTCGCAAGAGTGAAAGCTCTCGCAATCCGGTGAACTATTTGGTTTAAGTCTAAACTATACACGTACATTATATGGCAACACAGAAGAAAACTGCCGACGTTGACTATTCGATGCAGGAGAAGATCATCGCACTCTATGAATTGCAGAAGATCGACAGCAGGATCGACGAAATCAACAAGGTGAAAGGTGAACTGCCTCTCGAGGTTCAGGATCTCGAAGACGAGATGACCGGCCTGAAAACCCGGATCGACAACATCAATGCCGAAATCGAGGAGCTGAACACGCTCACCAAGCAGCGCAAGCGCGAGGTCGACCAGGCCAAGATTCTCATCGGCAATTACAAGGAGCAGCAGAACAACGTGCGCAACAACCGCGAGTTCGATGCCATTACCAAGGAGATCGAGTACCAGGAACTGGAGATCGAACTGGCCGAGAAGCGCCTCAAGGAGTACGCCGCCGGTGTGAAAGCCAAGAAACTCCAGCTGGAGGAGGCCGAAGCCGTAGCGGAAGGCCGTGCCGCCGACCTGGCTGCCAAGAAGAACGAACTGGAAGGGATCGAAGCCGAAACCGCACCCCAGGTCGCAGAGTACGAAGTACAGGCCGACCGGGTCAAGGCCAAGATCGACGAGCGCCTGTTGTCGGCCTATGGCCGCATCCGCAGCAATGTGCGCAACGGGCTGGCGGTCGTGACCGTGAAGCGCGATGCCTGCGGCGGTTGCTTCAACCGGATTCCCCCGCAGCGCCAGGTGGAGATTCGCCAGGGCAAGAAACTTATCGTCTGCGAATATTGCGGACGTATCCTTGTGGCCGATCCCGAAGAGGGGCTGGAATAGCCCTGTGGAAAAATTAAGAAAGCAGGCCGGAGTGTACACTCCGGCCTGCTTTGCATTGGGGGGGCCAAGTCCCGGGCTCTTGCCTGCCGTAGCATTCGGGCGTTCATGCCCCTGTGTCCCTGGATTATCCGCCTTTGCCGTATGCGCGGCGCGGCGGATTTTCGGGGTTGTTGTCTTGTCGTGCCGGGAGCCGGGAGCCCGGGCTGCCTACCAGACGACCTGGTCGGGGAGGATTTCGCCGTCGGCGGCGTCTCCCGCGTCGAAGGAGGCGGCTTTGTACTGGATGCAGATCATCGTCATCGGGCTGTCGCCCGTGTTGCGCAGCGAACGCCTGCCGGCAGGCGAAACCCGCACGACGCTCCCCTCGCCTACGGGGAAGACCTGCCCGTCGACCTGGAACTCCCCGTCTCCGCCGAGGATGATGTAAAGTTCTTCGTGGGTCTTGTGGGTGTGGAGGAACCCGACACTGCCGCCCGGTGCGAACTGCTGGAACGACATCTCGGCCCCGGTGGCCTGCAGGTCGCCGCCTACGAATACTTTTCCCGGGATCTCCACGCCCGGTGCCAGCGGCAGCGCGTACTGGTTCAACTCTTCGGTTTTTCCGACCGTCACGGCTGCGAAATTCGCGCCTGAGGCCACTTTTTCTACCTTTTTCATGGTTAAGGGTTATTAAAGCGTTTATGAATTGTGTTCTCTGTATTGCCGTTGCGAAGGTAAGGAGAATGCAGCGTTCGTGCAAGACGGTACGCTGGCGTATGTTGCTAACATTTAGGTAACTGATGTTGTATGTCAGGCAGAAATCCGGGTGAAAAAAAAGATTTTTTTGCAGGCAGCATGTGCGCGGCGACACGCGCGGCCGTGATACGGGGCGTTTTGCCCTCCCGCGCAAAGCCTGCCGGGCAGGGACTCGGCGTGTGCTGGCCGGCTGCGGGAATAGCGGCCGGACAGGCGGTTTTACTGGGCTGGGTGGGAGCTTGTTGGGCGCCGGGAGGTTGGGGAACGGTATCTGCCGGGCGGTTTGCGGCCGGGACAGGTAAAAGTGCCGGGGTTTCGGGATTTTTAAATTTTTTTGTAAATTGGGGAATGTTAATTTATTAACACCAAAAATCCTTCCTATTTTATAAATAATCCTTAACTTTGCAAAGTTGTAATTTGCCTACTAAAATTACTGATAGATGAAAATAGCCCTTGCCCAGTTGAACTATACGATCGGGGATATCGACGGCAATACCTCGAAAATCATCGATTCGATCAACAAAGCGAAAGCGCAGCGTGCCGACCTGGTCATCTTTGCCGAACAGGCCGTGAGCGGAACCCCGGCTTTCGACCTGTTGCGTAAAACGACCTTCCTCGAACTGTGCGAGGATGCGCTGGTCGAAATCGCGTCGTGCTGCGACGGTATCGCGGCCATCGTGGGACTTCCGATCCTGACGCGCGAAGGCACCATCAGCGCCGCGGCGCTGATCCAGGATCGCAAAGTGCTGCGCTACGTGGGTAAGAAATATATCACCGCACGCCGCGAAATGGGCTTCCTCGTCCCTTCGAAGGGATTCGAGTACGCGACGATCAAGGGCCACAAGTGCGCCATCGTCGTGGGCGACGACCTGAGCCGCGAGCATGACTTCGACAAGTCGGTCGAGACCGTCATCTCGATAAACGCCCGCAAATACGGCCGGGGGACGATGACCTACCGTTACGAGATGATGCGCCACCTGTCGTTCGTCGAGGGTAAGAACCTCGTGCTGGTGAACCAGGTAGGCGGTTCGACGGACATCGTTTACGACGGTACGTCGGGGGCGTTCAACAACCGCGGGGAGCTGGTGCTGATGATGAAGCACTTCGAGGAGGATTTCCAGATCTTCGACACCAAGGCGGCCGGCGAGCCGGTCTCGATCCCCTCGACCTACAACGACCGTACGCGGATGGTCTACCAGGCGGCCCGGTGCGGCCTGCGCGACTTTTTCGTGAAGAACGGCTACAAAAAGGCCTGCATCGGCCTTTCGGGCGGCATCGACTCGGCCGTGGTGGCCTGCCTGGCCGCCGATGCGCTGGGACGCGAAAATATCCGGGCTTTGCTCCTGCCCTCGCAGTTCTCTTCCGACCATTCGGTCGAAGATGCGAAGAAACTGGCCGAGAACCTCGGCATCGAGTACAACGTAATTCCCATCACGGAAATATACACCAGCGTGGTGAACACCCTCAAGCCGGTCATCGGCGGCCGGGAGTTCGACGCCACGGAAGAGAATATCCAGACCCGTATCCGCACGGTGCTGTTGATGGCCGTGCAGAACAAGGCGGATTACATCCTGCTCAACTCGTCGAACAAGAGCGAAAATGCGCTGGGGCTCTGTACGCTCTACGGCGATACGGCGGGCGCTTTCAGCCCTACGGGCGACCTCTACAAGAGCGAGATGTACGACCTGGCACGCTATATCAACCGCACGCAGGGCGACCCGATCCCGGGCAATATCCTCGACAAGGAACCTTCGTCGGAGTTGCACCCGGGGCAGAAGGACAGCGACATCCTGCCGCCGTACGAGGTGGTGGACGCGATCCTTTACCGCATGATCGAGGAGGGGCAGCACCGCGAGGAGATCGTCAATGCGGGCTTCGATTCCGAGGTCGTGGAGAAGATCCACGCCATGATCATGCGCAACGAGAAAAAGCGCTACCAGTTTCCGCCCGTACTGCGCCTGTCGATGTGCTCGTTCGGGCACGAGCGCCTTATGCCGCTTACCAACAAATACGGCGATTGAGGGGCGGTGGCAGCACGGATTGAACATAGCGGCGTGGTGGAACGCACGGAACGCGACACGGTCTATGTGAGGATCACCTCCCACAGTGCCTGCGGGAGCTGCAAGGCCCGCGAAGCGTGCGGCCTGGCCGAGGCGCAGGACAAGATCGTGGCCGTGAAGAGTCCCGACGCGGCGCAGTTCGCCGTCGGGGAACAGGTTATCGTCGGCGTCCGTCGTAGTGCGGGCGCTGTCGCTGTTATACTGGCCTATGTCGGGGCGCTGGCCGTGCTGCTGGCCGTGCTGGTCGCCGCCATTGCGGTGCTCGGCTGGAGCGAAGGCCGCGGCGCACTGGCCGCACTGGTAGCCGTGGGTGTCTATTACTGCGTATTATGGCTCTTCAGGCATAAAATCGAACACACAATTCATTTCTCAATAACCAAACACTACTGATGGAAGTATTACTTTACACAATCCTGACGCTTTGTGCGCTGGGAGTGCTTTCCGCGGTGATCCTTTACTTCGTGGCCCAAAAATTCAGGGTCGAGGAAGATCCCCGGATCGACGAGGTGGAGAAGATGCTGCCGGGCGCCAACTGCGGCGGCTGCGGCTTCGCCGGGTGCCGCGGCATGGCCGACGCGCTCGTGAAACAGGACGACATCTCGGCGCTCTTCTGTCCGGTGGGCGGCGGCGACTGCATGAAGGCCGTTGCGGCCTACCTCGGCAAGTCGGCACCGGAAAAGGAGCCGCAGGTGGCCACCGTGCGCTGCGGCGGCACCTGTGACAAACGCCCCCGTACCAACGAGTACAACGGTGCCAAGTCGTGCGCCGTGGCATCGTCGCTTTACATCGGCCAGACGGGGTGCGCATTCGGCTGCCTCGGGTTCGGGGACTGCGTCGTCTCGTGTGCGTTCGATGCGATCCGCATGAATCCCGCGACGGGACTTCCCGAAGTCGACCCCGACAAATGTACGGCCTGCGGGGCCTGCGTGAAGGCGTGTCCCAAAATGATTATCGAACTGCGCAAGAAGTGGCCGAAGAATCGGGCGGTGTATGTGTCGTGCGTGTCGAAGGACAAGGGCGCCGTGGTGATGAAGGCCTGCAAGGCGGGTTGCATCGGATGCGGCAAATGCCAGAAGGTCTGTGCGTTCGGTGCCATCACCATTGAAAACAACCTCGCCTATATCGACCCGCAGAAGTGCAAGCTCTGCCGTAAGTGCGTGAACGAGTGCCCGACAGGCGCCATCGTGCTGGCGGGCATGGATCCGCTGCCCAAGGCACCGAAGGCACCGGCTGCCCCGAAAGCCGCACCTGCGGCCGCGAAGGAGGCTCCTGCGGCAGCCCAGGCTGCCCGGGCCCCGAAGTCCGCCGATGCTGCGCCCGCCGATGCGAAGGGAACCGCACCGGTGCCTGAAGCCGCCCCGAAGGCCGCACCTGCGGCCGCAGAGGGTGCGCCTTCCGTAGCCCCGAAAGCTCCTGTAAGCGAAGCTGTACCCGCTGTTGAGAAGGAGGTTGCACCGGCATCCCCCGCTGTGCAGGAAGCAGCGGCAACCGGGAATGCGGCGGAGGCTCCGAAAACTGGCGGGGCAGCCCCGGAAGCCGAATAAACGGATGTTTCCGCAATGCCGGGCGGGCGGGTGACGCCGTGCCGGGCATGGGAGATGAAGGAAGAAACCCAACCGAAAAATCAGAGAAACACAAGATATGAAGACATTTCCAATAGGCGGAGTCCATCCGTCGGAAAATAAACTGAGCGGCGCCAAACCGATCGAGGTGCTTCCGCTGCCCGACGTGGTGACGATCCCGCTCGTACAGCACATCGGCGCCCCCGCCGTGGCCAAGGTCGCCAAGGGCGACAAGGTCGTGACGGGGCAGCTCATCGCCGAAGCGGGCAGTTTTATGTCGGCCAATATCCACGCCCCGGTTTCGGGGACGGTAACGGCCGTGGACATGGTGCCCAACGGGCAGGGGCTGCGCCAGGCGATGATTACGATCAAACGCGAGGGCGACGACTGGGCCGAGGGGATCGACCGCTCGGAGACGATCGTCAGGGAGTGCACGCTCTCCGCACAGGAGATCGTCGCCCGGATCAAGGACGCCGGCATCGTCGGCATGGGCGGCGCGACGTTCCCCACGCACGTGAAACTCTCGATCCCTCCCGGGAAAAAGGCCGAGGCGCTGATTATCAACGGTGTAGAGTGCGAACCTTACCTTACGTCCGACCACCGTACGATGCTGGAGCACGGCGAGGAGCTGCTCGTGGGCGTGACGATACTGATGAAGGCCATCGCCGTGGAGAAAGCCTATATCGGGATCGAGAACAACAAACCCGACGCCATTGCGCACCTGCGCCGTCTGGCCCAAGGGTATAAGGGCATCGAGGTGGTGCCCCTCAAGGTGAAATACCCGCAGGGCGGTGAGAAACAGCTGATCGCGGCCATTACGGGGCGCGAGGTGCCGCCCCCGCCCGCACTCCCGATCGACGTGGGTGCCGTGGTGTGCAATGCCTCGACGACCTATGCGGTCTACCAGGCCGTGCAGAAGCACAAGCCGTTGATCGAGCGCGTGGTGACGATCACGGGCAAAGGCGTCCGGGAGCCGAAGAACCTGCTGACCCGCATGGGTACGCCCGTCGAGGCGCTGATCGAGGCGGCCGGAGGGCTTCCCGCCGATGCGGGCAAGGTCATCAACGGCGGCCCGATGATGGGGCGCGCGATGGTCAACCTCGCTTCGCCCGTGACGAAGGGGTGCTCGGGCATCACCGTCATGAGCGGCCGCGACGCCCAGCGCCGCGAGGCCTCGCAGTGCATCAAGTGCGCCAAGTGCGTGGCTGCCTGCCCGATGGGGCTCGAACCCTATTACCTCTCGAAGATGACCCAGAAGAAAGGCTGGGAGGAAGTCGAGGCGCAGATGATCACTTCGTGCATCGAGTGCGGCTGCTGCCAGGCCTCGTGCCCCTCGTACCTGCCGCTGCTGGACTGGGTGCGCCTGGGGAAACAGACTGTCATGGGCATTATCCGCGCACGTGCCGCGGCACCGAAAAAGTAAATGGAAAAACAGAAAGATATTATGGCAAACAAACTTGTTGTTGCTCCCGCTCCGCACGTGCAGACTTCGCAGTCGACGGCCAGGATCATGCGCGACGTCGTGATCGCGCTGATGCCCGCGCTGGTCGTCTCGATGGTGGTGTTCGGGGTGGACGTGCTGCGTGTCACGGCGCTCAGCGTGGCGTGCTGCGTGTTGTTCGAGTACCTCATCCAGCGGTTCCTCGTCGGCGGCTCGCTGACCATCGGGAACTGGTCGGCCGTGGTGACGGGCGTGCTGCTGGCTTTCAACCTGCCCGCGTCGATTCCCTGGTGGATCGTCGTGATCGGCGCATTCGTCGCCATCGCCATCGCCAAGATGACCTTCGGCGGGCTGGGCAAAAATCCGTTCAACCCCGCGCTGGTGGGGCGTGTGTTCCTGCTGATCGCCTACCCGGTGCAGATGACTTCGTTCCCGATGCCGGCGAACGGAGCCTTCGACGCACTTTCGGGCGCTACGCCGCTGGCGGCCGTGAAACACGGCGTTGCCCCCGACGTGCTCGGCGTGCAGGAACTGCTGCTGGGCAACATGCCCGGCTCACTGGGCGAGGTGGCGGCATTGGCACTGATCTGCGGTTTCGTATACCTGCTCTGGCGCCGCGTCATCACGTGGCAGATTCCCGTGTCGGTGCTCGGTACGATGGCCGTATTCGCGTTTGTCGTGGCCCTCGCTTCGGGCAGTACCGGGCCGGTGCTGTGGCAATTCCCGCTGTTCCATGTACTGGCCGGCGGAGCTCTGCTGGGCGCGATATTCATGGCGACGGATTATTCGACCTCGCCGATGACCGTCAGAGGGGGTGTGATCTTCGGCATCGGTATCGGCGCCATCACGATGTGCATCCGCCTGTGGGGCGCCTATCCCGAGGGTATGTCGTTCGCGATACTGATCATGAACGCCTGTGTGCCCCTGATCAACAAATATGTCAAACCCAAGCGCTTCGGCGTTAAATAGGAGGTGACGCAGTATGAAAAGTACACTTGTGAATATGACGGCCGTACTGTTCGGCATCACGCTCGTGGCTTCGGCCGGTGTGGGCGCCGTGAACATGATTACGGCCGAACCGATCGCCCAGGCCGAGCAGGCGGCGAAGGTCGAGGCGCTGAAGGTCGTGCTTCCGCCGTTCGACCAGACCGTACCCGAAGCGCTGACGATCGACGATATGCCGATCACGGTCTACACCGCAACCAAGGGAGGACAGGTCGCGGGCTACGCCGTGGAGTCGATGACCAAGAACGGTTTCGGCGGCGCGATCAGCATGATGGTGGGCTTCACGCCCGACGGTGAAGTGGTCAACGTCAACGTGCTCAGGCAGGCTGAGACCCCGGGGCTCGGGACGAAGATGGCCGACAAGGAAAATGTGCTGCTGGGGAGCATCCAGGGCAAGAAACTCGAAACGATGAAGCTCGTGGACGGCAAGCTGGCCGTGAAGAAGGACGGCGGCGACGTCGACGCGCTGACGGCCGCGACCATATCCTCGCGCGCCTATGTCGATGCGATCAACCGCGCCTGGATGGCTTACAAGAGCGTAGCGACGGGTACGGCGCCGACAGACGTATCGTCGGGAGCGACTTCTGCGGCCGGAGATTCGGCAGAGGAACAAACCAACGGGCCGGCGGCTCAGGAAGGAGGGCAAAATGAATAAACTGAACATCATTCTGAGCGGCATCGTCAGGAACAACCCGACGTTCGTGCTGGTGCTGGGCATGTGTCCTACGCTGGGTACGACGACCTCGGCCGGGAACGGCATGGGCATGGGGCTGGCGACGATGGCCGTGCTGATCATGTCGAACCTGGTGATCTCGCTCATCAAGAACATCATCCCGGACAAGGTGCGCATCCCGGCGTTCATCGTCGTGATCGCCTCGTTCGTGACCGTGGTCGAAATGCTGATGAAAGCCTACACGCCGCCCCTGTACGAGGCGCTGGGCGTCTTCATCCCGCTGATCGTGGTGAACTGCATCATTCTGGGGCGTGCCGAGGCTTTCGCCTCGAAGAATACGCCGCTGGACTCGGTGCTCGACGGTGTCGGGATCGGTTTGGGCTTTACGCTTTCCCTGACGGCCGTAGGTGCCGTGCGCGAGATCCTGGGCAGCGGCGCGATCTTCGGCATCAGCCTCGGAACGGCCGATTACATGCCGCTGATCTTCGTCCTCGCACCGGGGGCATTCCTGGTGCTGGGGTACCTCATGGTATTGTTTAATAAATTAGCCAAGAAATAGTTATGGAGCTTTCATATTTCGCAATCATCATCGGTGCCATCTTCGTCAACAACGTCGTACTGGCGCAGTTCCTCGGCATCTGCCCGTTCCTGGGCGTGTCGTCGAAGGTCGAGACCTCGATGGGTATGGGCGCTGCCGTAACGTTCGTCATGGCAATCGCCGCCGTGGTGGCCTGGCTGATCCAGGCTTATGTGCTCGTGCCGCTGGACATCGTCTACATGCAGACGATCGTCTTCATCCTCGTGATCGCCGCGCTGGTACAGATGGTCGAGATCATGCTCAAGAAACTCTCGCCTTCGTTATATCAGGCACTGGGTATCTTCCTGCCCCTGATCACGACCAACTGCGCCGTGCTGGGCGTGGCGATCCTGATGATCCAAAAGGAGTTCAACCTCTTGCAGAGCGTCACTTATTCGGTGGCTACGGCGCTGGGATTCGCCCTGGCGCTGGTGCTCTTCGCCGGCATCCGCGAGAGGCTCGAATTCGAGGACGTGCCCAAGGCATTCAAGGGGGTGCCTATCGCGCTGATCACGGCCGGTATCCTCGCCATGGCCTTCATGGGCTTCTCGGGACTGGTATAACGACCACCCGCAATGCGAAACAGCCACCTTCGGAAAAGAGGGTGGCTGTTTTTGTGAAAGGGGGTAGCCCTTACCGTTTTTTTCCGGATCCGGGACTCGCCGGTCACGCCTCGCCGGTCGAGGCCGAAGTCGTAGCGGCTGCCGTTTTCAAGCTTGCGGATGAATACCGGGACGTAATCGGATTCACGGGGGCTGTCCGTCGATGGGCAATGGTGTTCGAGGAGCCTACGGTTGCAGGGTAAATCCGTTTTCGGCCCGGAAGGTTTGCGGGGACAACGAATTTTACCGGATTCTCTTCCGGTTGAGTAAAAGTAAGGCGGTCAACTCCGTCGGAGGTTGAAAATTTACCGGAAAGCCTCTCTTCCGTGCTTTTCCCGGAGGTAAATCGGGTATCCGGCGTTGCGGATGAGGAAAAAATGTGTAATTTAGAATTCCGAAAACTACCGTCCATGCGTCCGAACCTGATACTTTCCCGCCTTTTTGCAACTGTGCTTGCCATGCTGGCCACGGTGGGGTACGTGTCTGCCGAACCCTATTCCAAAATCCGGTTCGTGCCGATCCCTTCCGACATCCTGCCGTCGAGCGAAGTACGCAAACTCTATCAGGATTCCGACGGGTATATCTGGATTCCGACCTATAACGGTCTGGCCCGCTATGACGGATACGGAGTGGTCACTTACGGTATGCACGACGTTTCGGGCGTGGCGTTCAATTCGTTCGTGAATGTGGTGGCCGAAGACCGCGACAAGGTGATCTGGATCGGGACGGAGCGCGGACTGTTTCGGCTCGACAAGAAGACGGGCATGATTTCGACGACGGGCTGCGAGCAGGTCGGCGATTGCAACATCTCGGTCATCATCTGCGATACGGGCAACGGGATTTGGGTCGGAAGCGACAAGGGCTTGTTCCGGAAAAATGCCTCGGAACATGATTTCCGTCCGGTTACGATGCGCAATGCCGATGGGAAGCCCGTCACGGACATCACTTCGGTCGTCAAGGATGCCAATTGCAGCCTGTGGATCGCTTCCTACGGCAGCGGATTGCTGCGCTACGATCTGCGCGAAGAGCGTACCTACACGTATGACGACGAGGTCCTGCGGCATGCGCATGTCGTCTTCTGCGATGCGGGCGGGAATGTCTGGGTGGGCACCTGGGGCGCGGGCCTGATCCGCCTGATAAACCCCTATGCTCCCGGGCGGATGCAATATGCCCGTTACATGCACCGTGAAGACGACGATACGGCGCTGCTCGACGACATTGTCTATGCCATCGAAGAGGATATTACGCAGAACACGCTGTGGGTGGGAACCCGCAGCGGACTGAGTATCCTGCATGACCCGGATCACCGGCCCTCGTTCCAGAATTTCAAACCCGGCGAGGATGTGGGCGACCTGCCATACAACGAGGTCAATTCGATTATGCGGGCCCGGGACAACCTTATGTGGATCGGGATGCTGGGCGGCGGTGTTTGCAAGATACAGACCGCAGGCATGAAATTCGAATTCAACCGGCTCGATCCGGTGCGTGCCCGCTTCAACACCAGTTCCGTACGGAGTATGTATTACATCGGCGAGGGCGAATATTGGCTCGGGCTGCTCGATTTCGGGCTGATCAGGTATAATACCCGCAGCGGCCGTATCGTCAGCTACCGGGAGCATCCCGATCTGTGTGTGCTGCCTTATACTTCGACCGTCAATGCCATAATCAGGAGGAACGCCACTTCGGAGCTGTGCTTTGCGACGTGGAGTTCGGGTGTATGGTGCTACGACGAGAAACGCCATCGCGTGCGCCAGATCAACCGGAATACGCTGCCGCTGTTTGCCGACGACTGCGTGCTCGCGCTGCGGGAGGATCCGGACGGGAATTTGTGGATCGGTTCGAGGTCGGGAATTTATATCGAATCGGCGTCCGGGCAGCTCTCGACGCTCGACATGTGGCTGGGGCGGAAGACGCCCTTCGCATCGACGCGCATATTCGATATCTGCTGCGTCGGCGGCGGGGTCGTATGGATTGCGACCAACGGCGACGGGATCATCCGTGTCGATACGAAAAGACGTGACTGGATCCAGTATCGACGCGGGGCGGGGATGACGGCCGATAACGTCTATTGCCTCAGTACGGACGATGCGGGTAACCTCTGGGCGGGGACGATTGCCGACGGACTGGCGGTATATTCGCCCTCGGAGGATCGTTTCAAGGCGGTCACGGCATTTCCCAACATCGAGAAAAAGGGGATCACCAACATTGCTAAGGATGAGAACGGCCGCATGTGGATTACGACCAACGATGCCGTGTTCTCGTTCTCGCCCGACGAAAACGGTACTCCCGAGCATATCAACACCTATATTATTACGGCAGACCTGCAATCGTTCTTCTTCAACCGCAATGCATCGGCACGTGTCGAATACGGACGCATGGCGTTCGGCGGTTCGAACGGACTGCGCATCTTTACGGGCAACCGCATCCAGCCCCACCAGTCGAAACTTCCGATCGTATTGACCGATTTCCGGGTTCACAACCAGTCCCTGCGTACCATGCCGGAAAAGGAGCGGGAGCATATCAGCTCCCGGGAGATCGACTATGCAGATGAGGTGACGCTGACCCACCGGCAAAACAATTTCTATATCGAATTTTCGATGCTTTCCTATGCCAATCCGAGGGACAACATCTTCAAATACAAGCTGGACGGGTTCGACAAGGAGTACGTATTGGTTGATTCACAGCACCGCTTCGCCTCCTACAACAACCTGCCTGCGGGCATTTATACCTTCCATTTGCAGGCGGCGGGCGGCAACGGTGTCTGGAGCAGCAACGAGCGGGTGCTGAAGGTGCGTATCCTGCCGGCACCCTGGCGCTCGTGGTGGGCCGTGGCGCTCTATCTCGCAGCCCTTGCGGGGGTGGCCTACGGCGCGATCCGCTTCCTGCGCTACCGACTGCGTATGCAGCATGAAATCCGCATTTCGAAATTCGAACGCCGGAAAACCGAGGAGCTGAACCACGCGAAATTGCAGTTCTTTACCAATGTCACCCACGAGCTGATGACGCCCCTGACGATCATCATTACCTCGCTTGACAGCCTGCGCAGCACCTCCACAGACCGGGAGGCGCTCTACAACGTAATCTCGGTCAACGCGACGCGTCTGATGCGCCTCATCCAGCAGATACTCGAATTCCGCAAGGTCGAGAGTGGTAACCTGAAGATCCGGGTTTCGCAAGGCGATGTGGCGGCATTCGTTCGCAAATGTGTCGAGGCATTCGCCCCGCTGGTATCGAAAAAGCGCCTTCGGGTCTACTTCCAGAGTTCTGCCGACCGTATCGAAGGCTGGTTCGATTCCGACAAACTCGATAAGATCGTCTACAACCTGCTCTCCAACGCTGCCAAATACACACCCGACGAAGGGGAAATAAAAATCCGTGTGGGGATGGAAAGCCCCGGTTTTGTCGGTATAATGATCGCCAATAGCGGTGAATGCATGAGCCAGCAGACTATCGACGGGCTTTTCAAGCGCTTCTACGACGGTAATTACCGTAAGTTCCATACCATCGGCACGGGTATCGGGTTGTCGCTGGTGAAGGATCTGACCGATATCCACAAGGGGCATATCCGGGTTTCGAGCAGCGAACGGGAGGGAAATTGTTTCCGGGTCGTATTGCCCATAGGCCGGGACGCCTACTCCGGGGAAGAGGTCGACGAATCGGTGCCAGGGCCCGATTCGGCGGATTTGATGCCGGGATCGGCGGAGTTGCCGTCCATGCGGCCGGACGAGGCGGTTGCCGGAGACGGGCGGATGTATACGATTCTGATCGTGGATGACAACGAGGAACTGCGGGTGCTGGTGTCCAACTTGCTGGCGGCTTATTTCCACATCGAAATGGCATCCGGAGGCGAAGAGGCACTGCAACTTTTGGCCGAAAAACCGGTCGATCTGGTCGTTTCCGACATCATGATGCCCGGGATGGACGGGATCGAGTTGTGCGCCAAGATCAAGGGGACGTTCGAATATTGCCATATCCCTGTCATCCTTCTGACGGCCAAAAATACGGACGACAGCCGTATCGAAGGGTATGACTCGGGGGCTGACGGTTATGTTACCAAGCCGTTCAACTTCAAGCTGCTCCATGCACAGATCGTGAACCAGCTCAGAAAGCAGGAGCGCAAAGGTTCGCATTTCCGCAACCAGCTTGTCTTTGAGATCGAAGCGTTGGAATATACCTCGATGGACGAAGATTTCATGCGCCGGGCTATGGCGTGCGTCAATGCGCATATCGACGACGGCGAATTTTCGCAGGCCGATTTCACGCGGGAGATGAATACGTCGCGTACCGTCCTCACCGAGAAACTCAAATCGCTGACAGGGCTTACTCCGACCGCGTTTATGGTCGACATACGGCTGCGCGCGGCGTACCGGTTGCTGGAACAGCAGCGCCACATGCGGATCGCCGATCTGGCTTATGCCGTAGGGTTCAACGACCCGAAGTATTTCAGCACCTGTTTCCGGAAAAAGTTCGGCGTCAGTCCCAAGGAATTCATCGAACAACTCGATGGCAAGGGTGAAAAAATCGTATAACCCGGATATTTTCCGGAGGTGTTTGTGTAATGTGTTGTTATGCATTGTATTGCCTGCGTTGTGTCGGTCGGCTGTTGCAGCCGGCCGATTTGCGTCAGAGCCGTTTTACGGTAAAATTTCAACCTCGAAGCCGTCGGGGCAGAGTATTTTCGTATCCGGCAAAAGCCCTTTGGACGGGGCTGTCGGAACCGAAAACTAACCTAAAAAACAATGCCATGACATGATGCAGCCATCCCGGATGAACCGTAGTGTCCGATCCCTTTCCCTTTTTTCCGAATAAACCAACTAAACCCTAATCTATGAAAGCAGATTTCTACAAGAATTACATGAGTGCCGTATTCGTCGCAGCGGCGCTGTCCTTCTGCTCCTGTTCCGACGATCGGACGGTCTCGTCCGGCGGTCTGCCCTATAAGTCAATCCGCGTGACCGTCGACGGCGAGACGGTCACAGCGGAGCGGATAGATGATAAAAACCTGGCCCTGAGATTCGATATGGCCGAGGATTTCTCACATGCCCGGATCGACGTCGAGCTCAACGAGGGCTATTCGGTCATTTTCCCGACGGACGTTACCGCCGCCGACCTGGATACCTATCCGGTGCTGAACTTCCGGGCACCCGATAACCGGATCGTCAAGGTGTGGTTCACGATTTCGTCGAAGGCATTTCCGATCACCGATGCTACGAAGGTGACTGCTTCGGGAATCGGGGGCTGCGTTTCCGTATCGGGCAAGACGCTTACGATCACTTATGAGCGGAGTATGAACCGGGGTGAAATCGAACTCGATTTTGCCGAAGGTGCCCTGATGGAGGGAGCTTCGATCGCCTCGTCTACGACGTTCGATTTCACGGAGTCGCTTACCCGGCAACTGAAAGTCGAAATGGATGGCAAAGAGCGCATCTACAACGTCAGGATAGACTATTCGAAAGTGATGGACAAACCGATCGTCTACGGGTTTAGCGAGGTCACGGGCAATTATGTCGACCAGCAGCTCTATCCGTTCCTCAATGTCTATAAGGCAACTACGGTCAACAGCGTACCCGTACGCGGTGCGGCAACATCCGAAACCCCATGGAGCTGGGATCCCGGTGCCGGTGACCTGGACGTTTACCTTGCCTTTATCGGCAACTGGGCCGCAAACCGCCCGACCGAAACGATCGAGGGAATCGAATTCGCCTTCGCCACGATCGACATTGACAAGGCGAAAGCCTATATGGTCAGCAACGATGCCCGCTCGGTGGTCATGGACAACGTGGCCTCGCTGGTCGCACTCACCGGGATGATGACCAAGGAGAGCACGATGATTTACTACAATGGGAAAGTGCTCTCCGACCGCAATTCCGAGGGCGACTGGCGCGGGACGGTCGGTTTCTACGAGGACGGGCACGTTGAATTTTGGAATGCGGGTATCCGCGACGGCGAACTGGTCAGGATGACCCAATGGGTCGATGAGGCGGGACGCGACGGGTATCTTGCCTCGGGGACTCCGTGGGATGTGGTCTCCGCGGCGTCGGGACACCCGTGGTTGGTACGCGAGGGGCATCTGCTGACCCGCCTGGAGATGTATTGGAACGATACCGGATGGGAAACGGCTCTGGGCGAAGCCTGGAACGGCACGCGCAGCCGTTCGTACATCGGGCTGACCTATGACAACAAACTCGGTGTCGCCGCCGTGTCCGAGGGGACGGGAACCTGCCAGGCTGCGTGGCTGCTCTACAAGATGGGCTGGAAAGACGTGTTCTACGTGGCCGGAAGCAACTACTTGGATGACGGTTTCACGCCGACGCTCAAGGTGGGCGGAAACGTCGTCGTGGGAAAGGCCGACCAGGCCGCGCAATATGCAATCGCCATAGATGTCAAACAGTAACAACTCGCAAATCATGAAGCAAACCATATATCTGATCGCCGTCTGCCTGATGTTCCCGGCTTTTGCACTTGCCGCCGGCGCGGGAGAGCCGGATGCGGCGGGCTTGCAGGCCATCCAGGGCGGCAGCCGGTCGGTAACGTATAAGGGCCGTGTGGTCGACGAAAGAAGTTCCGTACCGCTCGCCGGTGTCGCCATTGTTGTCAAGGACGCCCCGCAAATCGGTATGACGACAAACTCCGAGGGTGAATTCCGGATCACGATTCCCGTCCGCTATCAACCGCTCGTGTCGGTTTCCTATATTGGCTACCAGCCCCGGGAGTCGGTGCTCGTGGCTGCGGCGGACAATGAAATCCGCCTGAAGGAAGAGGCGCAGGCGCTGGAGGAGGTGCAGGTCATCGCCTACGGGCAACAGAAAAAGGTGTCGGTGACGGGCGCCATCGCCTCGATCAATACCAAAGACCTGCTCAAGTCACCGAGCGGCAGTGCCGGCAGTGCCCTTGCGGGGGCCGTGACAGGCATTTCGTCGGTACAGATTTCCGGACAGCCCGGTGCCGAAGACCCCGACATTTATGTCCGCGGTACGGGATCGCTTTCGAACGAGGCGTCGAAGCCGCTTATCCTGGTGGACGGTGTCGAGCGTTCGTTTTTCCAGATGGACTCGCACGAGATCGAGAGTGTGACCGTCCTCAAGGATGCATCGTCGACGGCCGTATTCGGGGTTCGCGGCGCCAATGGTGTCATTCTGGTCACGACGCGGCGCGGTACGAAGGGCAAGCCACAGATTTCATGGAACTCGACCTTCGGACTGACTCAGTCGCTGCGACACCTGACCGGTGTCGACAGTTATACTTACGCTACGCTCTATTCCGAGGCCCAGCGCTCCGACAATCCCGGCATTAAGGATGACCAGCTCACCTTTTCGCCGTTCGTAACGGAAATGTTCCGCACGAAGGCCGATCCGATCATGTTCCCGGATGTGGACTGGAGCAAATACATCTTCAAGAACGTCGCCTGGCAGACACAACATAATGCGACCCTGTCGGGCGGCGGCGACCGCATCCGCTATTTCGTGTCGTTGGGTTACCTGGATCAGGACGGCATGATGAAGCGTTTCGACGAGAGTTATGACCCGAATTACAATTATCAGCGCTTTAACTACCGCTCGAACATCGACGTAGACATTACGAATACGACTCAGTTGAAAGTCAATATCGGCGGGCGCGTGAGCGACAAACGCGAACCGCTGACCTATTCGCTCTGGCAGAATATCATGTGGTGTACGCCGTTCGCAAGTCCGGGTTTCGTCGACGGGAAGTACATCTACAATTACAAGAACAACTACATCCCGCTTACGGAACTCACGAGCGGGCTGGACTGCTACTACAACTGGGGTTACCGCAAAACGACCCAGAATGAACTGAACCTCGACCTTGCGCTTTCCCAGAACCTCGATGTGATTACCAAGGGATTGACCCTCAATGTGAAAGGAGCATACAATACCTCTTACTACCTGGCGACCAAACGCGCCCCGACCGGTACGAACAGTTCCTATACGCCGATTTATCTGGGGACGATCACCCAACCCGGAATGGATGTCTCAGACCCGAGGTTCGACAATACGATCGTCTACCAGACCGACGGCGTGACGGGTATGCGCGAGCCGATGACCTATGGTGAGGACGGGTCGGGCAAATCACGCAACTGGTATATAGAGGCGAGCCTCGGCTACCAGCGTACGTTCGGTGACCACGCGGTGTCGGCACTGCTGCTTTACAACCAGTCGAAGACCTACTACCCGGGTCAGTATACCGACATCCCGACCGCCTATGTGGGTTATGTGGGGCGTTTGACCTATGCTTACAAGAACCGCTATCTGGTCGATTTCAACGCCGGTTACAACGGCTCCGAGAATTTCGCCCCGAAGAAGCGCTACGGGTTCTTCCCGGCAGGTTCCGTGGGTTGGATCGTCTCCGAGGAGAATTTCATGAAGAACCAGCAAACCGTCGACTTCCTGAAGTTGAGGGCCTCGTTCGGACTGGTCGGGAACGACAAGTACAGCGGTGCCCGTTTCCTCTACCTCGACGGCTCGTGGACGGGCAACCATGCCGTATGGCAGAACGGCTATGGCAGCTATCAGTTCGGTATGGGCGGAAGTATGACGATGCTGCCCGATGCGGTCGAAAATACGGTCGGCAACTCCGAGGTGACGTGGGAAAAAGTACGCAAGCAGAACTATGGCATCGACCTCAAAATGTTCGGTGCGCGCCTCAGCCTGACGGCCGACTACTTTTTCGAACACCGCTACGACATTCTTTCGACCCGCAATACGCTGCCGTCGATCGTCGCCATCGAGCTGCCGCTGATCAATCTAGGCGAGGTTGATAACCGGGGCTATGAAATCTCACTGGGCTGGAATTCGCGTACCGAGAAGATCGACTGGTGGGTACAGGGCAACGTCTCCTACTCGAAGAACAAGATTATTTTTATGGACGAAGTCATGCCCAACTATCCGTGGATGGCTCAGACCGGACGCAGCACGGGACTGAACTACGGGTACAGGTTCGACCGTTTCCTGCGAGCCGACGACTTCGATGCCGACGGAGCCCTGAAAACCGACGGGGAGGGGAAGCCGCTGCTACCCGTCATGTCGCTGGGATCACCCCGCCCAGGCGACGCGCTCTTTAAAGACCTCAACGGGGACGGCAAGATCGACGGCAACGACAAGACCTACTTCGGTTACAGTCAGCGTCCGGACTACGTGCTCGGCCTGCTGGGCGGATTCCGGTACAAGAATTTCGAAATTTCGATGCAGTGGACGGCCGGCCTGCATGCCTCGCGTATGCTCAGCGGCGAATACCGTAATGCTTTCGGCAGTACAAACGGCCGTGCGCTGCTCAAATTCCTGGCCGACGGGCGTTGGACGCCCGAGAACCCCGATGCGCGTTTTCCACGGCTGACCTTCCTCAATAAGTCGCACTACCTGGAGGATTCCGACCTGTGGCTGATGGACGGCTCGTACCTGCGGCTGAAGGTTGCCGAAATAGGTTATACGTTCAGGGATATTCCGGCATTCCGGAAGGTCGGCGTCAAGTCGCTGAAGGTTTATTTCAGCGGGTACAACCTGTTGACGCTTTTCTCCGATCTGAACGACATCGACATCGACCCCGAGGGGGCGACGAGCGGTTCGAATATCGATTCCTACCCGAACGTGCGCATTTTCAACTTCGGTGTAAACATCACATTCTAATCGACACTCCACTATGAAAAAGACGATAATATCCATTCTGATCCTGGGCGGTTTCGTGTCGGGACTGACCAATTGCAGCGACCTGAAATTCGGGGACGGGTTCCTGGAGAAAGCGCCCGGCGGCGATGTGACCGTCGACACGATCTTCTCGTCGAAGCTCTATGCCGACCGGGCCCTCAATTCGGCCTATGCCACGTTGCGCTGCGGGCTCACGATGCACAATCCCAGCGTGAACGGCGGGTCGTACGAACACCAGAATGCCGGTAACAAACTGGCATGGGACAACCTCGATGCCCTGACCGATATCATCAACACGCATTGTTCGTGGGGCGGCGTTTACAGCATGTATTACGGGGGCGCATACGACGCCGAGACCGAGAATGAGTCGAGCGGTACGAAGATGGGGTTCAACCCCGAGCAGGACGTGACGTGGACGGGTATCCGCAAGGCGTTCCTCTACATCGAGAATGTTGACCGTGTGCCCGACATGAGCGAGGCGGAAAAGATTCGGCGCAAGGGCGAGGCCCGAATGGTCATTGCGTGCCAGTACCACGAATTGCTGCGCCACTTCGGTGGGGTTCCCTTGCTCAAGACAGCCGTCGAGGCGGGTAAGGAGGCCGATATAGACTATTCGCGCCGGACTTTCGAAGAGACGGTCGAATACATCGTCGCGCTGTGCGAACAGGCTGCCCGGGAGCTCCCATGGACGGTCGACCCGGCCGATGACGGGCGTTTTACGAAGGCTTCGGCGCTGGCACTCAAGATTCGTGTGCTGCTCTATGCGGCCAGCCCCTTGTTCAATGCGAATCAGCCTTATGCCGAGCCGCAACAACCGGTACTGGGCAATATCGGCAAGATCGCCGAGGAGAGTGTCCGGAAAGTGGCGTGGTATGGCAATTACGATGCCCAGCGCTGGAACCGCGTGGTTACGGCCTGCGAAGAGTTCATCACGGAGAATGCCAACAACGGCAATCCCTATAAACTCGTCGAAGCGACCGAAAAGACAGCCGAAGGTTACGGAAAGGCATTCGGTGCGTGCTATGCAGACCGTTACAACGGCGAAATACTGATTGCCACCGGGCGGTCGAAGCGTACCTACGGCGATACTTACCATGCCTATTACTTCGGCATTTCGACCGATTTCAACGGAGCGAACGCCCAGGGGTACGGCGGTGGCTGCGTGACGCTTAACTATGTCGATAAATTCCCTTTCTCGAACGGGGAACCGGCGCCTTATGCCGAATGGATCCGGACGCACAATTCGACCGGAACGGTGACGGACAATCCTTTCTCGAACCGGGATCCGCGCCTCTACCAGTCGGTGATGGTGCCCGGCGGCCCGTTCCGCGACCGTGTGGCCCAGATGTGGGAAGGCGGTGGCAGCGAGGATTTGGTGAACTATGCCAAGGATCGGGCCGCAACGGGTTTCTGCAACCGTAAATACCTCTGGGACTATAACCGTGCGACGTTCTACGACAAACCGATGAACTACTCCTATATGCGCCTGGCCGAGGTTTACCTGGCCTATGCCGAGGCATTGAATGAGACGGGACGCAAGGACGAGGCCTGCAAGTGGCTCGACAAAACCCGCAACCGCGTGGGGCTGCCCTCCATGACCGACGAATTGCTGCACCGCCTGCACCGCGGCAAGGTGCTGCCGTCCTATCCCGAATGTGCGCTTGCCGGGGATGCCGAGCTGCGCGAGGAGATACTCGACGAGCGGGCCCGGGAATTCGCCTTCGAGGAGATCCGTTGGTTCGACATCGTGCGCTGGAAACGTGCCGATATTTTCCGGCAGACGCTTTACGGGATCAGGGTGACGATCCTGGACGGAACGGATTCCTCGAATTTCCGGTTCAATTTCTCTGAGCCGATTCCCGAAACCGACCGCGCCTGGAAGAACAGCTTTGATCCGAAGTGGTATCTGAGCGCCTTTCCTTCGAACGAAGTCAACAAGGGGTACGGCCTGACTCAGAATGCCGGATGGTAGACATACATGGTTAAACAAACAGAGAGCATACAATGAAAAAGATATCAATCATACTGCTGTTCCTGGCTGCCGTTTGTCCGCTGGCACAGGCGCAGCGCGTCAAGGTGTATGTGACCGATGCATGGGACAAGCCGCTCGGCGAGGTTGCCGTGACGCTCGGCCGCGGGCGGATCCCCGTGGCGGTTACGGGCGCCGACGGCATGGCCGAGGTCGATGCCGGGGAGGGTGACCGCATGACGCTGACCCTTCTGAACCGCATGAGCCGCACGGTAGCCGTCAGCGGTGGCGAGATGCATATCCGCCTGACGGACGATGACGTGCTGTTCGACGTGGGCTATGACGAGCGCGTCCGCAAAGGCTCCGCGTCGGCATCGCTCGCCGGCGCTGCGGCACGTGAAATCGAAGCGGGCGGCCGTACCGACCTGATGAGCAACCTTTACGGCCTGATTCCGGGACTCGGCGTGCGCCAGGGCGAGAACCTGCCATGGGACTCGGCGCCCGACCTGAATGTGCGCGGCGTTGGTTCGTTCGGCGGGAACAGTGTGGTCGTACTGGTCGACGGCATCGAACGCGATGCGGCCTGCCTGGATCGGGAGGAAGTGGAGCGCATCACCGTGCTGAAGGACGCCGCATCGCTGGCACTCTACGGTAACCGGGGCGCCGACGGTATCGTCGCCGTCACGACCCGGCGCGGCGGCGACCACGGCCTGCGTACCCGCATCGACTACAATTTCAGCGTGCAGACCCCGTTCCGGGTTCCCGATATGGCCGATGCCGCAACCTATGCGACGGCTGTCAACGAGGCGTTGGAAAACGACGGGCTTGCACCCCGCTATACGCAGCGCGACATCCGTTCGATGGTGCGGGGGGAGCGCACCGATGTACTGCCCAATGTCGACTGGCGGAAGGCTGTACTCCGCAATGCGGGTTTCAACCACGACCTGAACCTCTCGTTCGACGGGAGCGGCGGCCGTATGCGCTATTTCGTGCTGGCCAACTATAACTCCAACCGCGGGATGCTGGATAATACCGACCTGAACGATGGCTATTCGACCCAGATCGAGATGTACTCCCTCAAGCTGCGTTCGAACCTCGAGGCGGCGATCACGAAAACCACGACCGCACGGATGAACCTGATGGGGCGGCTGATGCAATACCAACTGCCAAATGCAGGCGTCGCGCTCGATGATATGTACGACACGCCGTCGGCGGCGTTCCCGATCCGGGTTCCCGGCGGGGGCTGGGCCCGCAGCCAGCTGTTCGCCAATCCCCTGGCCGACAAGGCCGCGGGCGGGTACAACACGCTGCTGCAACGTACGCTGTTCGCCGACCTGACGATCGATCAGGACTTGTCGGCACTTACCCCGGGACTTTCGGTACAGGTGCGTGTCGCCTATGACAATTCCGCGGAGATTACCGATGCGCACTCACGCAAATACGCCTATTCGAATACCTCGACGGTCTTCGATGCGGACGGCAATGCCGCTTCCCTGGCATTCGTTCCGCAGGGGAACGATACCGAACTGGCATTCGACAGCTTCCTTTCCTATTCGGTCATGCGGGCGTCGGTGTGGGCCAAGGTGCTCTACGACCGTTCTTTCGGAAAACATACGGTGACGGGGCGCCTGATTTTCAGCGAGAACAAATCCCGTTACCGCGGAGCCAACAATACGTACATGTACCGTGACTATATCGCCAGCGCCGGCTACAATTACGACGACCGCTACGTGGTCAATGCCGTCGCTACTTACGGCGGGAGCAGCCGTATGCCCTACGGGGACAAGTACCGCTTCTATCCTGCCGTGTCGGGCGCATGGATCATCTCGAACGAGGCGTTCCTGCGTGACAGCCGTGTCGTCGACCTGCTGAAACTGCGCGCGTCGTTCGGCATCGCGGGCATGGACGCGCGATTGTCGTATGACATGGACAAGCAGTTCAACGGCCCGGGCAACAGTTATATTTTTGCCGGGATCACTTCGTCGAACAGCCTCGCGCAAGGGGCGTTGCCGTCTGCGGGGATCGAACCCGAACGCGACTATAAAACCAATGTCGGGTTGGAACTCAGCCTGCTGGGAAGCCTGAGCGTCGAGGTGGATTTCTTCCGCAACATGCGTCATAACATCCGGACGTCGGCCGCGGGTACCGTTTCCAGCGTGCTGGGAGTCGGCGTGCCCGACGTCTTTACCGGTAAGGTGCGCAACTATGGCGGGGAATTGGCTGTGGGATGGCGCCGCCGCACAGGCGACTTCGGATATGCCGTGCGGGGGAATATCGCCTATGCCCGCAATAAGATACTCAACAAGGAAGAGGAATACAAACCTTTTGACTATATGCGTATTACAGGGCAGCCGGTAGGGACGTTCTACGGGTTGGTGGCCGATGGGATGTACCAGGACGGCGATTTCAATGCCGACGGTTCGCTCCGGGAGGGGCTTCCGGTCTCCTCGTACCAGAATACGGTACGCCCGGGCGACGTGAAATACCGCGACCTGAACCGGGACGGCAGGATCGACGACTACGATCGCACCTACCAGCTCTATGCCGCGGTGCCCGAGATTTATTACGGCTTCAGCGTCGAGCTGAAATACAGGGGCTTCGGTGTCAGCGCCTATTTCCAGGGTGTCGCCCATTCGACGCTGGAGACGACGCTGTCGAGCATCTACCAGCCGCTGTACGGCAACGACCGCAACGTTTCGGAGTACTATATGGAGCACCGCTGGTCACGCTTCAATACCGAAGGCCGCTATCCGCGCCTGACCACATTGGCAAACGGGAATAACTACACGCAAAGTTCACTATGGACGGAAAACGGCAATTTCCTGAAGTTGCGTACATTGCAGGCTTACTACAAATTGCCGTCGAAGATTGCCCGCAAGCTGCGTATGCGCGAATGCAGCTTCTATTTCCGCGGTCTGAACCTTTTCTCGGCCGACCATGTCGGTATTCTCGATCCGGAATACGTCAGCACGGGGTATCCCTCGTCACGCAGCTACCAGATCGGCCTGAACGTCATATTCTAAATACGCCACAACGATGAAAAAATACCTGATCTTATTCGCCGGATGCACGCTTCTGATGGCTGCGTGCAGCGATTTCCTGGAACTCGACGAGTCGGTGTACCAGACGACGAAATATCAATTCTCGACCTTCGACCGCGTGAAGCAGAGTGCGACGAACGTCTACTCGTATGTGCAGGAAGGGTTGCTGGATGTCGAAGGTACGATGATCGACGCTGCGACCGACGATGCGGTATACGCCTGGTCTACGGGCGGTATCAAACGTTTTTACGACGGGAGCTGGAACGGAACGAACCTGATCGACGACCGCTGGGCTTCGCTCTATTCGGCTATTGCCGCGGCCAACTATTTCCTCGACAACTGCCCGGATGATTTCCCCGAGGCACAGTATCAGGACAATTACAAGACGAATCTGGCGGAGCTCAAGAACTATCCGTTCGAAGTGAGGGCCCTGCGTGCCTATTTCCATTTCGAATTGCTCCGGCGCTATAACCGGATCGTGATCGGTGACCGTTCGTTCACGATGCAGGAGGTCAATACGCTCGTTCCGGTCTCATACGACGATGCCGCCGGATGGATCGTCTCGGAATGCGATGCCGTAATCCCGTCGTTGCCCAAGACCTATCTGGGGACGGAAAAGGGTGAAGTCGCCCGTGTGACAAAGGGCATGGCGATGGCGCTCAAGGCGCGTATGCTGCTATATGCCGCCAGTCCGCTCAACAACCCCGGCGGTGATGCAGGCCGTTACCTGGAAGCCGCGGCCGCGGCCAAGGAGCTCATAGATGCCGGTATTTACAAGCTTGTCAGCGAGGAAACCACGAACAATGCCGATGCGCAGGGACTGATCTTCGGCAAGTGGTGCCCGGTGAGCAGCGATTTCGAGGCGGCCAATTTCCCGGTAGGCTTCGAAGGCGGGAATTCGGGCGTCTGCCCGTCGCAGAACCTCGCCGAGGCATTCGATATGGCGACGGGCGAACCGTTCGACTGGAACGACGAGTCGATGCGGTCGCGGATGTTCGTTGCGTCGGCACGCGATCCGCGCTTTGCCAGGACGCTGATATACAACGGGGCGACGTTCAAGGGACAGCCCGTCCAGTCGTATGTCGGCGGCCGTAATGGCCGGCCGCTCGACGGTGCTACACCGACTTCGTACTACCTGCGCAAACACATTGTCGAGGCGACGAGTTTCGTGACGGGCAGCGAGATGAGTTATCAGCACATCTTTCCCTTCTTCCGTTATGCCGAGGTGTTGCTGAACTATGCCGAGGCATTGGCTGCCGCTACGCAGAACCCCGATTTTACGGGCATGAAGGGGGAGGTGGAGTATACGCTCTCACCACGCGAGGCGCTCAACGCAGTCCGTGCCCGGTACAATATGCCGGGGATTACGGAAACGGATTATGCGGCCTTCGTGAAGCGTCTGCGCAACGAGCGTCGTGTGGAACTGGCTTTCGAGGGGCATCGTTTCTGGGACATCCGCCGCTGGAAGATCGGTGCCGAAACGACGAAGGTTTATGGGCTTACGATTACCCCGCAGAACGATGGCTCGTTCAGCTATGTGCGGTCGGTGATCCAGCAGCGCGGCTGGGACGACAGGATGAATTTCTATCCGATTGCGGATGCCGAGCTTTTCAAAAATCACAACCTCGTCCAAAACGACGGTTGGAAATAGTCAAACCGATAAAAATACGATACGATGAAAAACAAGATTTGGGCGACATTCGCGTTTGCGGCGATCTTCTGTTCGGCATCCTGCGCCGAGGACGATACGTTTGCCTTCAATCCCGATTACAACACTCAGGACGGGTATACTCCTGACGGGATCGCCTCTTGGCCGCAGGCTATCTTCTGCTTCGACGACAACCGCTGTACGGAGGTGGAAATGGCTCCCAGCCAGGCTGCCATGCGGGGGATCGAAACATCCGGCAACCGGGCGACGGCGCTCGCATTCGCCTCGCAGGACAACCTCTCGTTTACGAACACCTCCACCGGGGCGCACTCGACCGAGTATATCCTGCGTGTGGAGGATATCGACGCCGAAATCCCTGCGATCTGGATGCAATGCGCGACGCGGCAGCAGATAAGCAAGGGTTTTACGCTCAAACCGCTTACCTCGTCCGTGAAGGTGGTACTGGTAAATGCCCCCGATACGCTGCGATCCGTCGTACTCACCCTTCCGCGTATGACCGATGCGCTTTACATCGCTTCGGGAAAGACCGAACCTTTCGGTGAGGCGCTGGAAAAACAGGTCGAGGTAGGCCGCGCGGGGGCGGAGTTCAACATCTTCCCGATGGCCCGGCAGACAGCGGCCTGGAAATTGGGGTTCAAGGTCAGGTTCCCCAATTCGGAAGCAGATGGTTACATGATGCTGCGGGAGGGTGTCGCTGCAGGGCAGACGATCGACCTGGAGATAGACTTCTCGAAACTGGAAGAGGAGTTCACGTACGATGTGGCTTACCGCGTTGCGGCTTACGGTGAACAGGGCGGTGAATTGACGAAGGGCGAATTCTTCCCGGTGCTGCCGGGCGACGACAAGTTCAGGGACGCGAATCCCTATTACAACGTATACGTGCTCAAGGATCGCCGCTGGCAGACCGTCGAGGTGTGCAATGCCCTTTGTTCCGATTCCCCGAACCATCACGAGGAAATATGGAACGACTGGGACAACTCCAAGAAACTGCGCGATACGATGTGTTATGCGCTCTTTACCCACGATTTTGCGGATGCCGTGCGTGTGAAGGTCGAAAAACGCAGCGGATTTTCGCGTGTGGCCGTACGTCCGTCGGCGTACGGGATTACGACCAAGGAGAGCGCCAGCAGCAATACGGTCGAATTCACGCTTCCGGCGTATGAGAAACGCAAGGTGTCGGTCGAGTTCGACGGCGACCGCTACCACAACCTGTTCCTCATGCCGAGCCGTCCCGATACACGGAAGCCTGCGGTGTCGGGCGGCAATGTGAGCTACTATGGCCCCGGTGAGCATACGGAAGGCATTATCGTCCTGACCGAGGGGCAAACGCTCTATGTCGACGAAGGGGCGGTGCTCTATCCGCAGAACATACAGGTCAGGGGCAACGGCGTGACGATTGCAGGCCGGGGCGTCATTTCCGGCGAGAAGATGCGCCATTGGGGCGAGGAGTTTTCCAACGCCGATGTGATGATCGACGTGCAGGGGAACAAACACGAGGGCGGCTATACGGACTTCCGGATCGAAGGCGTTACGATGATCGATGCCCCGAGCTGGTGCCTGCGCGTCATGAATACCGATAACGTGGCCATTGAAAACATCAATATGATCCACTGGGATCTCAACGGCGACGGTATCGACCTGTGTACGGTCACCGGGGCCACGATCAACGATTGCATGTTGCGTGCTTACGACGATTGCATCACGCTCAAGGTGCGTTCCAATGCCGATCCCTATGGCAATGTCCACGACATCAGGATCACCAACTGCATCATCTGGGGCGACTATGCCCGCGGCATCGTCGTGGGCCCCGAGTGCGGCAACGTATGGTGGGCATCGGGCGATATCCGCAATATCGAGATCCGCAACTGTACCGTGCTGGAGGCTGCCCGCGGACAGGCGCTCGCCATTATGCAGGAACTGGGCGATTTTTCGGAAGCCGGAGGGCCGGCGCTGATCGACAACGTGCTCTTCGAAGACTGCGTGGTGGACAATATCCATTCTTCGGGCACCCCGATCTATACCAGCCAAGTCAACAAGGGCGAGTCCTGCGAGATGAAGAATGTGGTCTTCCGCAACGTGACGATCCTCGATGGGCTCGGGTGCCAGCCTTCCCGGATAAACGTCAACAACACCTATACAAGCATAGATTTCGACAACCTGATCTATAATTCGCGCAAGATTACCTCCTTCGGTAAGGAGATCGTCCTGGAGGATACTTCGAGCGAACCCTGGGAACACACCTGGATATCGTTCAAATAATTAATTGATCCATTTTATTCATTCCAACCCTTTTAGGCGGAGCCCGGACAACCGGGCTCCCCGGCAGGGAGTATAATTTCTATTTCGTATATGAGATTCATTTCAGAGATTTCCGTTGTCGCGAGCCTGCTTTTTGCGGTGGCATGCCACGATCCGCAGCCGGGTGCAGACCTTGTTCCCCTGCCCGCGGAGATGACCTTTACCGGCGGCTATTTCCAGACCGACAGCGTGTCTTTCGCCCGGGGTGTCGCCGACGGCAGGGTCGTTTGTGAACTCGATACCTCTTCGCCGAACCTTTCACGCGAGGGGTATGGGCTCGAAGTCCGCAGCGACGGCATTCGGATTACCGCGGTCGACTCTGCCGGGTTGTTTTATGCCCGGCAGACGCTGCTGCAGCTGCTCACGGCAAAAGGTATCCCGTGTGTGAAGATTACCGATAATCCGCGTTTCGGTTACCGGGGTATCCACCTCGACGTTTCGCGCCATTTCTTTGCCAAAGAAGAGGTTTTCAAGATACTCGATGAAATGGCACGTTACAAGCTCAATGTCTTCCACCTGCACCTGACCGACAACGGCGGCTGGCGCATTCAGATCGACAGGTACCCTTTGCTGACCCGGTTCGGGGCTTTCCGGGCGGAGGCCGACTGGCTCAAGTGGTGGGAATTCGGCGACAGGCGCTACGTTCCGGAAGGGACGCCCGGGGCCTATGGCGGTTATTATACGAAGGATGACATTCGCCAGATCGTGGCTTATGCTGCGGCCCGTTATATCGAGGTGATTCCCGAGATCGAATTCCCGGCGCACTCCGACGAGGTTTTCATCGGCTATCCGGAATTGTGTTGCAGTGGAAAGCCCTATACGAGCGGCGAATTCTGCGTGGGCAATCCCGCAACCTTCGAATTCATGGACGGTGTGCTGACCGAGGTCATGGAGCTGTTCCCTTCCCGGCGGATACACATCGGCGGCGACGAGGCCCGCAAGGTCGCCTGGAAAACCTGCCCCAAATGCCAGTTGCTCGCCAAGGAGCTGGGAGGCCTGGACGAAGTGCAGTGTTACCTGATCGAGCATGCCGAAAAATTCCTTGCCGAACACGGCCGGGTGATGGTCGGGTGGGACGAGATACTGCGGAACAATCTGCGGCCTACGTCCGTTACGATTTCGTACCGCGGACAGAGGGGGGCTATCGAAGCCGCCAACCGCGGGTACGACGCGGTCATGTCTCCGGGCGAAATCATCTATTTCGACTGGTACCAGGCTAATCCGCACACGCAGCCGCGGGCGATGAGCGGATTCTCGCCCATCAAGAAAATGTATAGCTTCGAACCTGTCCCGGATACGCCCGAAAGGGCTGCGGCCAACGAGTCGCTTGTCAAAGGCGAATATGTGGCCCCGGATTCGGTCGAGCACATCCGCCCGAATGCTGCATCGCATATTATCGGGGTGCAGGGGTGCACATGGGCCGAGTTCATAGGTACTCCCGAGCATTTGGAATACATGATGTTTCCGCGCCTGCTCGCCATTGCCGAATTGGGATGGACACCCCGGGAGCGCCGTCTGTGGGCGGACTTCCGCCGTCGTGTCAACAGCCAGATCCCCCGCTTGCTTGCCCGTGGGGTCAATGCCTTCACGCTTAGCAACGATGTCGAGATCACGGCACGCATCGTCAGGGAGGGCCGCAAGGCCCGGGTTACGCTGGATACGGAAAAATATCCGGCCGAAGTGCGTTATACGCTCGACGGCAGCGACCCGACGGCCGGGTCGGACATCTACTCCGGCCCGTTCGTCGTGGAGGCCGGGACGACCGTGAAGGCGGCCCTGTTTGTCGGAGGGAAACCTGCCGGCAGCATTGCCGGGCTCTATGTCGATGCGTGCCATAATGTGGAGAATTATTATGCCTACCTGGAAACTCCCGAGGTATATGCTTCGACGAACCGCTGATTGGATCGGCTTCCGATGTGCGGGAACCGCACTGGGGCGGGAGCGAAACGGCATAAAAGTGAAATATGTTAAAAAATGAATGTCGGTAGAATGAAGAAAATTCCGATTTTGTTTCTGGGCTTGCTGGGCGGATTGGCCGCATGTACCCGGATACCCCCGGCCATAGCGCCCGATAAAAAGATAGAAACCCGCATCGGGGAGCTGCTCCAAAAGATGACCCTCGAAGAGAAGATCGGGCAGATGTGCCAGTTGACGGCCGGGGTGGTGATCGACCAGAGCGACCCGCAGCACCCGGTGTTGAGCGAGGCGCTGCTCGATACGGTGATCGGCCGCTATAAGGTTGGGTCGATCCTGAATATTCCCTTCGGTGTGGGACAACCCCGCGAGGTGTGGATCAGGTTTATCAATCGCATCCAGCAACGCTCGCTCGACGAACTGGGGATTCCCTGTATCTACGGGGTTGACCAGATACATGGCGCATCCTATACGCAGGGGGCGACCCTCTTTCCGCAGGGTATCAATATGGGGGCGTCGTTCAACCGCGGACTCATGCGCAGGTGCTCCGAAATTTCGGCTTATGAGACCCGGGCATGTGCGATCCCGTGGACTTTTGCCCCGGTCATGGATCTGGGGCGCGATCCGCGCTGGCCGCGCATGTGGGAGAGTTACGGCGAGGACACTTACGTCAATTCGCAGATGGCCGTGGCATCGGTGCTCGGATTCCAGGGGGAGGATCCCAACCGTGTCGACGACCGCCATGTCGCAGCCTGCATCAAGCATTTCATGGCCTATGGCGTACCCGTGTCGGGCAAGGATCGCACACCCTCTTCGGTGACTCGCAATGTGTTGAGGGAGAAGTGTTTCGCTCCTTTTATGGAGTGCATTCGGGCCGGGGCGCTGTCGCTGATGGTCAACTCGGCCAGCAACGGCGGTATGCCGTTCCATGCAGACCGGGAGTTGCTCACGGGATGGGTCAAGGAGGAACTCAACTGGGACGGTCTGATCGTGACGGACTGGAATGACATCTACAACCTTTGCGAGCGCGACCATATTGCTGCGAGCCGTAAGGATGCCGTGCGCATTGCGGTCAATGCCGGTATCGATATGTCAATGGTACCGTCGAGTTGGGATTTCTGTATTTATCTCAGGGAACTTGTCGAGGAGGGGCAGGTCTCCATGGAGCGCATCGACGATGCGGTGAGCCGTGTGCTGCGCCTGAAATTCCGTCTTGGCCTTTTCGAAAAACCGTTTTGGGATACCGGCGATTTCCCGGAATTCGCCAGCGACGAATATGCCGCCGTGGCATTGCAGGCTGCCGTGGAGTCGGAGATACTGCTCAAGAACGAGGACGGCCTGCTGCCGCTGGAGCGGTCTGCACGGATTCTGCTCACGGGGCCGAATGCCAATTCGATGCGCTGCCTCAACGGAGGATGGTCGTATTCGTGGCAGGGCGACCGCTGCGATGAATTTGCCGGGGATTACAATACCATCTATGAGGCTTTATGCAATAAATTCGACCATGTGGACTATGTCCCCGGTGTGGAGTATGCGCCGTCCCGCTATGACAACTGGCAGGAAGAATGCGTGACAGGGATCGACAAGGCCGTGTCGGCGGCAGCCGGAGCCGATGTGATTATTGCCTGTATAGGCGAAAATTCCTACTGCGAAACGCCGGGCAACATGGATGACCTGAACCTTTCTCAGAACCAGAAGGAACTGGTGCGGGCCCTTGCGGCGACCGGAAAGCCGCTTGTGCTGATCCTCAATGAAGGCCGCCCGCGCGTCATAGGCGATATCGAGCCGCTTGCGCAGGTCGTGGTCGACATCCTGCTGCCGGGCAATTACGGCGGCGATGCCCTGGCCGACCTGCTTGCGGGGGATGCAAATTTCAGCGCCCGATTGCCGTTCACTTATCCGCGCATGGTCGGCGCATTGGCGACCTACGATTACAAGCCTTGCGAGAATATGGCCGCCATGGCGGGCGAATACAATTACGATGCTGTGATGGATGTGCAGTGGCCGTTCGGGCATGGGCTGAGCTATACGGAATTTGCATATAGCGATTTCCGTGTCGACCGCCGCATGTTCGGTGCTGACGATGTGCTGACCTTCACGGTCGATGTGGCCAATGTCGGTGAAGTGGCCGGCAAGGAGGCCGTGATGCTCTATTCGAGCGACCTGGTTGCCAGCCTTACACCGGATGTAATCCGCCTGCGTGATTTCGAGAAGGTTGCGCTCGAACCGGGCGAATCCCGTACGGTGACGTTCGCTGTTCCGGCCAGCGACCTGGCTTTCGTCGGGCATGACGGCCGATGGAGGCTCGAGGAGGGGGAATTCAGGATGCGCTGCGGCAGTGAAACGCTTCGGATCAGCTGCACGCAAACCAAAGTCTGGGATACACCCAATATCCCGTAAGTACGATTAGGTGTAATATTGAAAGGCCGTCCTCTCTGCATGGGACGGTTTTTTCTTGCCTCCTGCCGGAATTATGCGTTGTCGATCCTGCCTGCTGCCGGCCCGGAAACGGGCGACGGCCTTCCGGGGTTTTGCATTATTTCGGATTATTTTTGTCGGAATCGTTCGTTTCTTGCAGGCAAATAGTTATTTTTGCACAAATAACCGTAACTGAAATGGAGGATATCATCAAACTTCACGACAAAAAGTTCAGGATCATGATCCCCGCTGCCAAGATCGACGAGGCCGTGGCCGCCGTAGCCTGCCGCATCAACGAGGACTACCGCGACAAGCCGACGCCGTTGTTCGTGGGCGTACTGAACGGCTCGTTCATGTTCATGAGCGACCTGATCAAGAAAATCGAGTTCAACAACGAGCTGTCGTTCGTGAAGCTGGCTTCGTACGAAGGCACTTGCTCGACGGGATGTGTGAAGAACCTGATCGGGCTGAATAACAGCATCGAAGGCCGCCATGTGATCATCGTCGAGGATATCGTCGACACGGGCGAGAGCATCGAGCACATGATCGGCGAGCTGAAGTCGCATAACCCTGCGAGCATCGAAGTCTGCACGCTTTTTTTCAAACCGGGTTCCTACCGCAAGCAACTGCCGATCAAGTACCGCGCCATGGAGATCGGCAACGAGTTCATCGTGGGCTACGGCCTGGACTACGACCAGTTGGGACGCAGCCTGAAGGATATTTACGTGGTTACCGAATAGATGGATTCCAAGACCGATAGCGAACTGCTCGACGGCGGGCGCAAGCTGCCCCTGGTCGAAGATTTCTACACGATCCAGGGCGAGGGCTTCCATGCCGGGAAACCCGCCTATTTCATCCGCCTGGGCGGATGCGACGTGGGATGCCGCTGGTGCGACGCCAAATACACGTGGAACCCCAGGCTCTATCCCCCGATCGACGTACGGACGGTGATCGACCGTGCTACGGCGTGTCCTGCGCAGGCGATCGTCATCACGGGCGGCGAACCGCTGCTTTATCCGCTGGGGGTGCTGACCGAAACACTGCACGGCAAGGGGCTGGAGATATTCCTCGAAACGTCGGGGACGCATCCCTTCTCGGGGTATTTCGACTGGGTGTGTCTGTCGCCCAAGCGGCAGCAACCGCCGCTGGACGAGGCGTTCGGGAAGGCGCACGAACTGAAGGTGATCGTCGGGGACGAGGCCGATTTCGAATGGGCCGAGCGCAATGCCGCACGGGTGGGAGCCGGGTGCATCCTCTACCTGCAACCCGAGTGGAGCGTTGCGGAGCGCATGATGCCCGCGATCGTCGAGTATGCGAAGGCGCATCCGAAATGGAATATCTCGATCCAGACCCATAAATACATGCACATACCCTGATGGGCTTCGAAGTAGGCAAAAAGTTCTGGATCGCCGCCACGGCGGTCATCGTCGTCGTCACGTTGTTCGTGGTGGGGCGGAACCTTTTGCATGCGGTGAAGATCAAGCGGCAGATCAACGCCCTGAACCGGGAGCGGGAGTTTTACCGGGCCAGGATCGAACAGGACAGCACGCTGCTGGAGCGCCTGCGCTACGACGACTATCTGGAGGAGTATGCCCGCGAAAACTATCACATGCAGCGCAGCGACGAGCATGTGTACATCATCAAGGAGTGATTTTCCGATCCGTATGACTTGACGGCGACCCGGCGGGCTGCCGTTTTTTTGTGTTACAGCCGGGCCTGCCGGGATGCGGCTTTCCCGCCTGTCCGGAAAATCCGGGTAGGCGGCCGTTGGCGGCGCCCGGTCAGTAATGCGTGAACCCGTGCCAGTCCAGGGCCCGGGGCCGGTCGTTTTCGAGCCACTCCAATTTGCCGCTGTCCGTGATGCGGCCGACGGGGTGGAGCGGCGTGCCGAAGCGTGCGCGGAAATCGACGGCGAGCCTGTCGGCGGCCGCCGCGTCGGCCGTGAGCAGGAGCTTGTAATCCTCGCCCCCGCAGGCGGCTGTTTCGACGTCCGCCCCTTGGGCGAGGGGGATACGGCCGATGTCGATCGCGGCGCCTACCCCCGAGCGCTCCATGATGTGGCGGATATCCGAGGCCAGCCCGTCCGAGAGGTCCATCATGGCGTGTACTTCGGGGCGTGCGCCGAGCCAGATGCCTTCGTCCACCTGGGGCTGCGGGTTGCGGTGGGCTGCGGCGGCGGGGGTGTCGTAGCGTCCGGCGAGGATGTCATGCAGTCCGGCGCCCGAAAGTCCGAGTTCTCCGGCGACGAGTATCGCGTCGCCGGGGCGTGCCCCGCTACGGCGCTTGATGTGTGCGTCGGCGATGCGGCCGATGGCCGTGACATTGATCGTGATGCCTGCCGCCGAGCGGGTCGTGTCGCCCCCGGCGAGCGTGACGCCGAACGCTTCGGAGAGTTCCCGGTAGCCGAGCATGAACTCTTCGGCCCATGTGCCGGCCGTGTCGGTCGGGAGCGACAGCGACAGCAGGGTGGCCACCGGGCGGGCGCCCATCGAAGCGACGTCGCTCAGGTTTACGGCAAGGGATTTGCGCCCCAGTTCGCGGGGCGAAGTTGCGGAACGCAGGAAATGGACGCCTTCGGCGAGCATGTCGGTCGTGAAGACCAGCGATTCGCCCTCCCCGACGGGGAGCACGGCGCAATCGTCGCCGATCCCTTCGAACCCGTTGTCGGGCAGGGTGGCGAAGAGTTCTTTTATGTGGTCTATGAATCCGAATTCGGTCATGGTTCTCGGGTGTGTCCGGCCGCGGCGCCCCGCCGGCCGGTGCGGGTTTTCGGGTTTTTCACGTGCGGCTGCCGCCCCGGGGGCGGAGTCCCCGCCTGGGGACGGGAACGAAACCTGTGCGAACCGCGGCAGGGGCGTGGGCGGCGTTTGAAATCATTATTTAACGGGCGATGTCGAACAAAGGTATTAAAAATTCTTTAAAATCACTATCTTTGCCTGCGGATTGCGCCCGGGTGTGCCGTGCGTGTCAAACAGTCTCGAAGATGAAGATATTGATTCTCAACGGCCCGAACCTCAATTTGCAGGGGCGGCGCGATACCGGGGTCTACGGCACCCGGACTTTCGAAACCTTTTTCGGGGAGCTCGAAGCACTCTATCCGGCCGTCGGATTCGGTTATTTCCAGTCCAACCTCGAAGGCGAGCTGATCGACGCCGTACAGCAGGCCGACGGCACCTACGACGGTGTGGTGCTCAATGCCGGCGGATATACCCATACGTCGGTGGCGCTGCGCGATGCGGTGTCGGCGGTGTCGGTGCCGGTCGTCGAGGTGCACATCTCGTCGATCCTCGCGCGCGAGGAGTTCCGCCACGTCTCGCTCCTGGCTCCCGTGGCCGTGGGCTCGATCATGGGTTTCGGGCTGGATTCCTACCGGCTGGGCGTCGAGGCCCTGTTGCTCCGCGGCAGGGAGTAAGCCCCGGCTTCCCGGAGTGCCCCATTCCCCGGCCCGGTAGGGGAGTGCGTGCGTGCGGAAGGCCCCTCCCCGGCTGTTCGCGCGGAGCGTGTGCAGGAGCGGGCACCGGGCGTAACGTGAAATGTCGAAATACTAATATTTTAGCATCATACTTTTATGTATAGAATGAAAAAAACCAAGATCGTCGCAACAATGTCGGATTTCCGTTGCACCGAAGAGTTCGTGAAAAACCTTTTCGATGCCGGTATGGACGTGGTTCGTGTCAATTCGGCGCATGTCTCGGAAGAGGGCGCTACGCATATTGTCGAGACCGTACACCGCGTTAACCCGGCCATTCCGATCATGATAGATACGAAGGGCCCCGAAATCCGTGTCACGACGATCGCCGACGAATACGGTAACAGCATCAATTTCCGGCCGGGCGACCGTGTCGCCGTGCGCGGCTCGGACGGCAGCGACAAGACGACCCGCAAGGTGGTTTACATGAACGTCCCCAATATCGTGGATGACATTCCCGTCGGGGCGCGGATGCTGATCGCCGACGGCGAACTGGAGATCCGTGTCGTAGGAAAGACCGCCGAGGAGCTGACCTGCGAATTCGTCGTGGGTGGCGCCATGCGTTCGCGCAAGAGCGTCAACGTGCCGTCGGTGTCGATCAACCTGCCTTCGGTGACGGAGAAAGACCGCCGGTTTATCGAGTGGGCCGTGAAGAACGACGTGGATTTCATCGCACACTCGTTCGTGCGCAGCGCCAAGGATATCAAGGCCGTGCAGGACATCCTCGATGCCCACGGCAGCAAGATCAAGATCATCTCGAAGATCGAGAACCGCGAGGGGCTCGACAACATCGACGAGATCATCGAGGCGTCGTACGGCATCATGGTGGCGCGCGGCGACCTGGGGGTGGAGCTGCCTGCCGAGGCGATTCCCAATACCCAGCGGCGCATCGTCGAGAAGTGCATTTGCGCCAAGCGCCCGGTGATTATCGCCACGCAGATGCTCTATTCGATGGTCAAGAGCCCGCGTCCGACGCGCGCCGAGGTGAGCGACGTGGCGAGTGCCATTTACGAGCGCGTGGACGCCGTGATGCTGAGCGACGAGACGGCGATGGGCGACTTCCCCGTGGAATCGGTGGAAACGATGGCCCGCATCGCCCGCGAGATCGAACGCGACGAGACGCATTTCAAACCGATGATCGACATGGACATGGTCTCGGTGAACCACGAGATCACGGCGCAGCTGGCACGTTCGGCCGTGCGTGCCTCGACCAACCTGCCGATAAAATATGTGGTGCTCGACACCAAGACCGGCCGTACGGGCCGTTACCTGGCGGCATTCCGCGGGCAGAAAACCGTGATGGCCGTATGCTATCAGCTGCATGCGCAGCGTATCCTGGCCCTGTCGTACGGCGTGGTGCCGATCCTGCGCAACCAGGAGCTGAAGGACAGGTATCACTTCTTGATCGACGCGCTGGAGGTCATCGAACAGCACCAGAAGCTCGACGGGCAAGACCTGCTGGCAATCGTGGGCGGCAGTTTCGGCCCCGACGGCGGTGCGTCGTACGTCGAGATCGCCAATGTCCTCAATATCCGCAAGCGTAACGAAGAGATCGTTGCCGCGCAAAAATCTTAGGCGGTGGACGGGCAGCTCAGGGATAAGGTAGCCAGCGGCGTGGCGTGGAGCATGGCCGAGAAAGTCGGTACGATGCTTCTCCAGCTGGCCGTGAGCCTTACGATCCTGCGGCTGCTGAACCCCGCCATCATGGGTGTGATCGCGATCCCGACGGCCTTCCTTGCCGTGGCGATCGTGATTGCCGACAGCGGCTTTTCGCAGGCGCTGATCCGCAAGGGGACACCTACGGCCGACGATTACAAATCGGTCTTCGCCTTCAACGTCGGGGTTGCGCTCGTGCTTTACGGGGTGCTGGTAGCGCTGGCGGGGAGCATCGCGCGGTTCTACGACATGCCGGAAATCACGCGGATAGCACCGGTATTCTTCCTCCAACTGCCGCTGAGCGCCGCATGTGCGATCCAGAATACGATTTTTGTCCAGACATTCCGCTTCGCACTGCTCTCGAAGGTCACCTTCGCCTCGTGGTTCATCGCCGGGATGGTGGCCATCGGCCTCGCATTGGCCGGGTTCGGAATCTGGTGCATCGTGGTGCAGCGCGTATTGCAGGCCTCGGTGCGGGCCTTGCTGCTGTGGTGGCTGAGCGACTGGCGTCCCTGCGGGAAGTGCAGCCGACGGCCGCTGTGCGAAATGGCGCCATACAGTTTCAGCCTGCTGGCTACCGATTTCATCTCGACCCTCTATAACAAGGTGCCCCAGATATTTCTCGGGAAACTCTATCCGCAGGAGACACTCGGCTCGTACGAGCAGGCCGTCAAGCTGAAAGACCAGCCGGCGACTTCGGCCATGCAGGCCGTGCAGAGCGTGACATTCCCGGCGCTGGCCAAGATCAAGGACGACGCGCCGAAACTGGCCGAAAGTTACCGGCAGATCGTCATGGTCGTGGCCTATGCCATGTTCCCCGTGATGCTCGGCCTGTCGGCCATCGCCGAGGACATGTTCGCCGTCTTTCTGGGCGGGGAGTGGATGGCGACGGTGCCTTATTTCGAAGCGGTATGTCTGGCCGGGCTTTTTTACCCGCTGGGATTGGTGGCCTACAATGTGTTGAAAGTCAAGAGCGGCGGTGCGCTGATCGTAAAACTGGAGGTCGCCAAGAAAGTGATGATGTCGGTGGTGTTCGCCGTGACGATTCCGGTCAGCGTCCAGGCCGTCATCTGGGGGCTGGTGGTGATCGCCTTCTGCGAGATGGCGATCAACTTCTTCGCCACGACCCGTTTCACGTCATTCGGCGCAGGACGCTTCGTGCGCACGGTGCTGCCGATGCTGCTCGTGGCCGGGGCGATGTACGCTCTTGTGCGGGTTACGGCGCTGGCGGTGCCGGGCAATGCGTTGTTGCGGTTGCTGGCCGAAGTCGCCGCGGGCGTGGTCAGCTACGTCCTGCTTTCTGCACTGTTCCGGCTCGAAGCCTTCCGCGAGGTGGTCGCACTGGCCAGGCGCCAGTTCATCCGCAAATAGGCCGGCTGCCCGGGCTGGCCGTCACTGCCGGATATACACAGGAAAAACGTCCGCCGGATCAATATCCGGCGGACGTTTCTGTTGCGGCGCGGTTCCGTTTTGCAGCCCGGTTTCTGTTTGACGTGCGGTTCGCCGTTTTGCACGGCGTATGCGGTGTCCGGGACTTGCTGCCTTGGCGGTCGCTGCCGCATGGGCGGCTCCCTCGCGTGCGCAGCTCCTTTGCCCGTCAGGCGTAGACCTTCGGGACGATGGTGCCGCGGAGGACGACCAGTGCGTTGGCGACCAGCGATTCGAGTTCGTTCTCGCCGGGGTAGACTGAAACGGGGGCGATGAACGAGCAGTGCTGTTCGATGTACCGCACGACGAACTCGTTGTGGGCGATGCCCCCGGTGAGGATGACGGCGTCGACCCGGCCGCACATGGCGGCGGCCATGGCGCCGATCTGCTTCGAGATGCCGTAGCACATGGCCTCGGCCACGAGCCGGGCTTTTTCGTCGCCCTGCGCGATACGCTCCGAGACCTGCATCATGGAATTGGTGCCCAGGTGCGCGACGAGCCCGCCTTGGCCGGCCTGCATTTTCTGGACTTCGCGGCGCGTGTAACGCCCCGAGAAGCATAGGTCGGCGAATTCGCCCGCAGGCAGGCTGCCCGCCCGCTCGGGTGCGAAGGGGCCGTCGCCGTCGAGCGCGTTGTTGACGTCGACGACACGTCCCTGTTTGTGCGCGGCGACGGAGATGCCCCCGCCCAGGTGTGCGACCACGAGGTTTGCCTTTTCGTAGACGATGCCGATGCGGTCGCAGTGCAGGCGTGCCGTGGCTTTCTGGTTGAGTGCGTGGAAGATCGACCTGCGCGGGCAGTCGGGATGGCCGCTCAGGCGTGCCACCTCCTCCATCTCGTCGACGACCACCGGGTCGGCGATGTAGGCTTTGACGCCCGCCATGGCGGCGATCTCGGCGGCCAGCAATCCCCCGAGGTTCGAGGCGTGTTCCATCGTGGCGTTCGTCAGGTCGCGCCGCATGGCTTCGTTGACTTCGTATACGCCGGCCGGGATGGGGCGTACGAGCCCGCCGCGTCCGATGACGGCCGACAGCTGCATGATGTCGAACCCGTGCTCGGACAGCGCCGTGAGTATCATTTCCCGACGCCAGCCCAACTGGTCGATGATGTTGGCGTAACGTGCGATCTGTTCGGCCGTGTGGCGCAGGGTCAGATCCAACGAAGGCCGCTCCTCGTCATAGAGGGCGACCTTGGTGGACGTAGAGCCGGGATTTATCGCTAAGATTTTGAAGCCCATAAATTCGGTTCCGGTTAGTAGTTGGTAGGTTGGTGTAGGTGTGTGCCTATTGTTTTACGGCCAGGCAAGCCAGTGCGATCGAGTAGAGTTTGGTCTTGCTCGTGTCGCCGCGCGAGGTCAGTACGCAGGGCACCTTCGTGCCTGCGACCATGGCGGCCAGTTCACCTCCGCAGAGGTGTGTCACCGACTTGAAGAAGACGTTGGCCGACTCCAGGTTGGGGAAAAGCAGGCAGTCGGGGTCGCCCGCTACAGACGAACCTTTGACTTTCTTGTGCTCGGCGACATCCTTGTAGAGTGCTACGTCGAGCGACAGGGGGCCGTCGATGATGACGTTGCCCAGCTGTCCGCGGTCGCCCATTTTGGCGAGCAGGGCGCCTTCGGTCGACGAAATGACGCTGGGGAGCAGCTGCTCGGAGGGGGCGATGCAGGCGATCTTGGGGGTTTCGATGCCCAGCAGGTTGGCGACTTTTGCAAGGTAGCCGATCTGCTTGATCTTCTGTTTGAAGTCGGGCAGCGGGATGACCGCGACGTCGGAGATGACCAGCAGTTTGTGGTAGCAGGGCATCTCGACGATCGACACGTGGCTCAGCACGCCCTTCGGGGGGAACAACCCGGCTTCCTTGTTGAGGATGCCGCGCATGTACTTGTCGGTCGAGACAAGTCCCTTCATCAGCACGTCGGCGTTGCCCGCCACGACGGCGGCCACGGCCTGCTGCACGCATTTCACGTCGCTGGCCTCGTCGACGATGTTGAATGCTTTGATGTCGATGTCGTTTTCGGCGCATACCTGCTCGATGACTTTCTTCTCACCGAACAGCGTGGGCTCCACGATACCTTCCTTGTAGGCTTCGTAGACGGCTTCCAGCGTATGCGAATCCTGGCCGTAGGCTACGGCCAGCCGTTTTTTACCCCTTTTTCTCGCCTCGTCGACGATTTCTGTAAGATGTTGGATCATTGTGGTGTTGTGCTTTTATTTATTTTACCAGATTGTACGTGTCGGTGGCGATGACCAGTTCCTCGTCGGTGGCGATGACGGCGACCTTGACCCGCGAGGAGGGTTTCGAAAGGATTTTGTCCACGCCGCGGGCGCCCTTGTTGGCTGCGCGGTCGAACTCGACGCCCATGAATTCGAGCCCCGTGCAGACCGTCTCGCGCATCTCGCACGAATTCTCGCCCACGCCGCCCGTGAAGACGATCAGGTCGACGCCGCCCATTTCGGCGGCATACTCCCCGACGAATTTGCGGATGCGCCCGTAGTGCATGTCGCGGGCGAGGATGGCGCGGGGGTTCCCTTCGTCGTAGGCGTGGTCGATGTCGCGCATGTCGCTCGAAAGGTCGGTGAGCCCCAAAACGCCCGATTTCTTGTTCATCATCTCGTTCTCCTCGGCGTAGGACATGCCCTCCTTTTCGCCGATGAAGGTGATGGCGCTGGGGTCGACGTTGCCGCAGCGGGTACCCATCACCAGCCCGTCCACGGGCGAGAAGCCCATCGACGTGTCATGGGACTTGCCGTTGAGCACGGCCGTGACCGATGCGCCGTTGCCGATGTGGCAGGTGATGATCTTCGAATTCTCGAAGTCGAGGCCCGCGAGCCGGGCACCGGTCTGTGCCACGTATTTGTGGCTGGTGCCGTGGAAGCCGTACTTGCGTACGCGGTACTTGTCGTAATAGGCGTGGGGCAGGGCGTACATGTAGTTTACGGCCGGGATGGTCTGGTGGAACGAGGTGTCGAAGACGGTGACCTGCGGGACGCCCGGCAGGACTTTCTCGATCGACAGCACGCCTTCGAGGTTGGCCGGGTTGTGCAGCGGTGCGATTTCGAACAGCGAACGGATCTTGGATTTCACCTCCTCGGTCACGATGCAGCTCTCGGGGAAGAACTCTCCGCCGTGCGCCACGCGGTGGCCGACGGCCTTCACCTCGTCGAGCGAGCCGATGACGCCGTGTGCGGGGTCGGTCAGCGCGTCGAGCACCAGTTTGATGCCGGTGGTGTGGTCGGGGATGGGGCGGTGCAGCTCGAACGGTTCTTTGCCGACGGGCTTATGGGTGAGGTCGCCTTCCGGCAGGCCGATGCGTTCCACGATTCCTTTCGCGAGCAGTTTGCTCGATGCGGCTTCCATGTCGATCACCTGATACTTGATCGACGAGCTGCCGCAGTTCAATACCAAAATTACCATTTCTCTTTATAGTTAATTTCTAAATGTCGTTCCTATCCACATGCCGGCGGCTGCAAAAACAATGCATACTGCCACGCTCAGCCCCACGTAGGCCGCCGCCGCCGTGTAACATTCCGCACGCAGCAGGCGCACCGCGTCGGCCGAAAAGGTCGAAAAAGTGGTGAACCCGCCGCAGAAACCCACGATGAGCAGCCATCCGAGTGTCTCGGAGCTGGTAGCTTCGAGCAGAATGCCGATCAGCAGCGAACCCGCGGCATTGACCGTGAACGTACCCGCCGGGAATCCCAGCAGCGTCTGCCCCGCCATGATTCCGCCGCAAAGCAGGTAGCGGACGATGCTGCCGGCAGCGCCGCCGCATCCTACGGCCAGAAGTTCACGAATCATAAGTTAAATATACACCAAATTTTAAGGATATGCAAATTTACAGAAAAAATGCTTACGGATTGTTATTTTTCCTGCCGTTTTTTGAGGTTTTTTTGTCGTATCGGGATTTAAGGTTGGCGGATTTGTCCGTCGCCCGAGACGATATACTTGTAGGTCGTGAGTTCGGGCAGTCCCATCGGGCCGCGGGCGTGGAGTTTCTGCGTCGAGATACCCACTTCGGCGCCGAAGCCGAACTGCCCGCCGTCGGTGAAGGCGGTCGAGACGTTGACGTAGACGCAGGCGGCGTCGACGCTGCGCGTGAACTGCGTGGCGGCCTGCTTGTTTTCGGTGACAATGGCTTCGCTGTGGCGCGACGAGTAGCGGGCGATATGCGCCAGCGCCCCGTCGAGCGACGCGACGGTTCTCACGGCCAGTTTGTAGTCGAGGAACTCGGTGCCGAAATGCTCTTCGGCGGCATGTTCCAGCAACCCGGCGGGGTAGTGCCCGTCGAGGGCGGCGAAAGCCTCTTCGTCGGCGTAGACCGTCACATGCGCCCCGGCCAGCGGTGCGCACAGCTCCGGAAGGTCGGTGAGGCGGCCGCGGTGGATGACCAGGCAGTCGAGGGCGTTGCAGACGCTCACGCGACGCGTCTTGGCGTTGCAGACCACGGCACGCCCCTTTTCGAGATCGCCGTCGATGTCGAAATAGGTGTGGACGATGCCGGCGCCCGTTTCGATGACCGGGATGCGGGCGTTCTCGCGGACGAAGCGGATCAGCCCCGCCCCGCCGCGCGGGATGACTACGTCGACATAGCCCACGGCGCCAAGCAGCGCCCCCACGGCTTCGTGCCCCGCGGGGAGCAGCGTGAAGGTGTTTTCGTCGATGCCTTCGGCGCCGAGCGCTTCGTGCAGCAGCGCCGCGATCGCCTCGTTGGAGTGGCGGGCGTCGCTGCCCCCTTTCAGGACGCAGGCGTTGCCCGTCTTGACGCAGAGGGCGAAGATGTCGGCCGTGACATTGGGGCGGGCTTCGCAGACCATGCCGACCACGCCGAACGGTACGCGGCGCTTGACGATGGTCATGCCGTTGGGGCGCGTCCAGCGCGCCAGTTCCTCGCCCTGAGGCGAGCGCAGGTGCGATACGGCTTCCATGTCGGAGGCGATGGAGCCGATTCGCTCCGGGGTCAGCCGCAGGCGGTCGAGCATGGGCGACGAGGCGGGCATGGCCTCAATGTCGCGGGCGTTGGCTTCGAGCAATGCGGGCGTATGCCCGCGCAGGAGCCTTGCGGCGTGTTGCAGGATGCGGCCGAGGCGTTCGGGTTCGACGTCGGCCAGCGCCGTCCCGGCCTTCCGGGCGGCCTTGAACAGGGATTCGTATTCCATAATCGGTTATTCCAGGTAGAGGTAATCGCAGTGGACGAGGGGCTTGAGCCCTTTGCGTCCGATATTGCGGCGGGCGGTGGCGCTGTCGCACGAGATGCGTCCCACGGCCAGCTGTGCTCCGTCGGGCGAGAGGATGCGCACCAGGTCGTCGCGTTCGAAATCGCCTTCGACGGCTGTGACGCCCACGGCGAGGATGCTGGCGGCCTTGCTGGCGCGGACGGCTGCGGCGGCGCCCTGGTCGATGCGCAGGACGCCCTTGGCGAAGCCTTCGCTGCTGGCGATCCATTTCTTGACGCCCGAGGCTGCCCTCGGAGCCGGTTCGAAGCGGGTGCAGGGCACCTCTTCGCCGGTCAGCACCAGGTCGGTGAGGATGCCGTCGCGGCGGCCGTTGGCGATGATGACCTCGATGCCTTCGGCCGCCGCACGCGATGAGACGCGGCTTTTGGTGGCCATGCCGCCGCGGCCCCGCGACGAGCGTACGGGGTCGATGTATTGCGAAAGGTCTTCCGACGGTTTCACGCGGCGGATGACCTGCGACGCGGGGTCGGCGGGCGAGCCGTCATAGATGCCGTCGATGTTGCTCAGGATGATGAGCGCCTCGGCGTTCATCATGGCCGCGACGAGCCCCGAAAGCTCGTCGTTGTCGGTGAACATCAGCTCGGTGACCGAGATGGTGTCGTTCTCGTTGACGATCGGCAGTACGCCGTTGGCGAGCATCGTTTCCATGCAGTTGCGCTGGTTGAGGTATTGCCGCCGTGTGGAGAGGCTCTCCTTGGTGGTGAGCACCTGCCCGCAGACGATGCCGTATTCGTTGAAGAGGTCGTAGTAGCGGTTGAGCAGCTTGACCTGCCCCACGGCGGAGAAAAGCTGCCGCGCGGAGACCGAATCGAGTTTCCCGGTGCGTCGCTCCAGGATACTGCGCCCCGAGGCCACGGCCCCCGACGAAACGAGGATGACCTCGGTGCCCGCGCGGTGGAGCCGGGCCACCTGGTCGACCAGGGCCGAGATGCGGGTGGTGTCGGGACGGCCGTCGTCGCGGGTCAGCACGTTGCTGCCCACCTTGATGACGATGCGCCGGTATTTGTTCTGTGCGTCCATAATCGTTTTATTCGCCGGGTATGGCCCCGGCTCAGGGTTCGAATTTGTAGCCCACGCCCTTGATGGTGACGATGCGTTCGTCGCCGATCTTCTGGCGCAGTTTGCGGATGTGCACGTCGATGGTGCGGTCGCCCACGACCACCTCGGTGCCCCATATCTTCGCATATATCTCCTCGCGCGAGAAGAGCTTCCCGGGCGAGGAATAGAGCAGGTCGAGCAGCGCGAATTCCTTGCGCGGGAGGGCGACCTCGTGCCCGTCGCGCAGCACGGCGTACCGCTCGCGGTCGACGGTGATGCCCGCTGCGGCCGGTTCCGCCGGCGCGGCTTCGGCGTCGATCCGTTTGAGGATGGCCTGCACGCGGCTGACCAGCAATTTCATCTTGATCGGCTTGGTGAGGTAGTCGTCCGCTCCGACGCCGAAGCCCGTAAGCTGCTGCTCCTCCTCGCCCAGCGCCGAGAGGAATACCACCATCGTGTCGCGCAGCCGCGGGTCTTCGCGGATGGCGCGACAGGTCTGCGCTCCGTCCATGACGGGCATCATCATGTCCAGCAGGATCAGGTGCGGACGGCACTCGGCGGCGGCTTTCAGCGCCTCGGCGCCGTTCTGCGCCGTGAATACTTCGTAGCCCTCTTTCAGGAGGTTGTACCTCACGAATTCGAGGATGTCGATTTCATCGTCGACAAGCAGGATGCGGTGGCTCATGGTTCCGGTTGACAGGTTTTGCATCGCACGCGGCACCGGTGCGGTTGCGTGCCGCGCATATCTTGGGCGAAGTTAGCAAATTTCCGGCTAAATCGTTCGGCAGCCCGGGAAAAATGGTTATATTTGCGAGATTTATATACTTCCGTATATATGGAAATCAAAAACGTGTACTGAGATGGCTACTGAAAATCCGAATCTTCCTGCTCCCGAGGAGCAAGTCAGCGATGCTGCTGAAGATGTGCAGACTGTAACTTCCGAAGCGACTCCCGAAGTCCCTGAAACCGAGGCCCCCGCAGCGGCGGAGGCGGAATCCGTGGCGGAAGCGCCCGCGGCAGAAGAACCCGTTGCGGAAACGCCTGCGACGGAGGAACCCGTCACGGAAATGCCCGCGGTGGAAACGCCCTCGGCAGAGGAACCCGTGGCGGAAAAACCCGAAGCGGAAACGCCCGTGGCAGAGGAACCTGTTGCGGAAACGTCGGCGACTGAGGAACCCGTAGCGGAAAAGTCTGCGGCGGAAAAACCCGAAGCAGAAACGCCCGCGGCAGAAGAACCCGTTGCGGAACCCGATGCTGCGCCGCGTGCGAAGCGTACCCGTATCAAGCCTGTTGCCGAGGCGGTAACGACCGAACCCGACGAGGAGGCAGTGCCGGCCGGCGCCGAAGTGGACTTCGCGGACGAGGAGGCGGCGCTCGCGGCACAGGATGCCGGGCTGGAACTGGAGGGCGAGACGGCCGAGGAGGCTGCTGCCGACCAACTGGCCGAAGGGGGGCCGTCTGCCGAGGACAAATTTGCCGGGAAGGGCAAGGAAGAGTTGGTAGCCCTCTTCACGCGTATGCTCGAAGAGCAGCCCGTGCAGTCGATCCGCCGGGATGTGGAGGCGCTGAAGATCGCCTTCTACCGCATCCGCCGCGCCGAGGTCGAGGCCGCACGCCGCAAGTTCGTCGAGGAAGGGGGCCGCGAGGAGGATTTCGCACCGGCCGTGGACGGCGCCGAAGTACAGCTCAAGGAGTTGTTCAAGGAGTACCGCCATCGCCGCGACGAGTTCATCGCAAACCTCGAGGCCGAGAAGGAGAAGAACCTCCAGGTCAAGCTCGGGATCATCGAGGAGCTCAAGGAACTGGTCAATTCGGACGAGACGCTCAACCATACCTTCAACAAGTTCCGCGAATTGCAGCAGCGCTGGAAGGAGACCGGCATCGTGCCGCAGCAGAACGTCAAAGACCTGTGGGAGACCTACAATCTGCATGTCGAGAATTTCTACAGCTTCATCAAAATCAACAAGGAGCTGCGCGACCTCGACCTGAAGAAGAACTACGAGCAGAAGATCGCCCTCTGCGAGCAGGCCGAAGCGCTGGTGCTGGAGCCTTCGGTCGTGGAGGCGTTCCACAAGTTGCAGAAGCTGCATGACGAGTGGCGCGAGACGGGCCCCGTAGCCAATGAATATAAAGAGGTGCTCTGGGAGCGCTTCAAGGCGGCGTCGAGCCGTATCAACAAACAGCATCAGGAGCATTTCGAATCGCTCAAGGGCGAGCAGGTCAAGAACCTCGAACTCAAGACGGAGCTTTGCGCCGCCACCGAGGAGCTGGCCGCACAGCCGCTCACGACCCGCAAGGAGTGGAACCGTGCGAGCGACCGCCTGCTGGAGATCCAGAAGACCTGGAAAACCATCGGCTTCGCACCCAAGAAGGACAACAACCGTATCTACGAGCGTTTCCGCACGGCATGCGACAAGTTCTTCGAGGCCAAGCGGCAGTTCTATGCCGGGGTGAAGGCCGAGATGGAGCACAACCTGCAGCTGAAGACCGAGATATGCGAGGCCGCCGAGTCGCTGATGAACAGCGAGGAGTGGAAGAAGGCCACCGACGAGCTGATCGCCCTGCAGGCCCGCTGGAAGGAGATCGGTGCCGTGTCGCGCCGCCATTCGGATGCGATCTGGAAGCGTTTCCGTGCCGCATGCGACAAGTTCTTCGAGCGCAAGGCTTCGCATTTTGCCAGTGTGGACGGCGAGCACGAGGAGAACCTCCGGCAGAAACTCGCCTTGCTCGATGAGATGGCCGCGGCCGACGTCAAGGCCGGCGGATACGACGTGATCCGCGAGTTCCAGCGCCGCTGGGGCGAGATCGGGTTCGTGCCCATCAAGCAGAAGGATGCCATCCAGAAGAAATACAAGGCCGCCGTCGATGCGCTGTTCAACACGCTGCGCGGTTCGGAGCGCGACCGTTCGATGAACCGTTTCCGCGAGAAGGTCTCGACGCTCAAATCGGCGGGCAGCAACCGCCTGCGTTCGGAGCGCGAGCGCCTTTACAATAAGGTGCGCCAGCTCGAACAGGAGATCGGCCTGCTGGAGAACAACATCGGTTTCTTCGCCAAGTCGAAGAACGCCGAGGCGCTCGTCGCCGATGTGAAGGCCAAGATCGACCGCGCCCGCGAAGAGATGGCCGCCGCGATCGAGAAGGTGAAGCTCATCGACCGCCAGGCACAGGAGGAGAACCAGGAGCACAACGAAAATAAATAGATATAGTTAGTAATGAAACTTTCCAAACCCAAGTACATATTTGTTACGGGCGGTGTCGCATCGTCGCTCGGCAAGGGTATTATTTCGGCCTCGATCGCCCGCCTGCTGCAGGCCCGAGGCTATTCGGTGACCATCCAGAAACTCGACCCCTACATCAACGTCGACCCCGGCACGCTGAACCCCTATGAACACGGCGAATGCTATGTGACCGAGGACGGCGCCGAGACCGACCTCGACCTGGGGCACTACGAGCGTTTCACGAACCAGCCCACGTCGAAGGCCAACAACGTCACGACGGGAAAGATCTACAAGAGCGTGATCGAGAAGGAGCGCAAGGGCGAGTACCTGGGCAAGACCGTGCAGGTCATCCCCCATATCACCGACGAGATCAAGCGCCGTATCCAGATGCTGGCGCAGAAGAAAGTTTACGACGTGATCATCACCGAGATCGGCGGTACGGTGGGTGACATCGAGTCGCTGCCGTTCATCGAATCGGTACGCCAGCTGCGCTATTCGCTGGGCTACAAGAGCACGGCCCTCGTGCACCTGACGCTGATCCCCTATATGGCCGCTTCGGGCGAGCTGAAGACCAAGCCCACGCAGCATTCGGTCAAGGCCCTGCTCGAAAACGGGTTGCAGCCCGACATCCTCGTGCTGCGCACGGAGCATCCGCTGTCGACCAACCTGCGCCGCAAGGTGGCGTTGTTCTGCAATGTCGACGCCAACGCCGTGATGGAGTCGATCGACGTGCCGACGATCTACGAAGTGC
>OGEP01000078.1_pt1 | contig 152949 bp, 102 predicted proteins | sample 1570721 | NCBI WGS metagenome assembly OGEP01 (sample SAMEA2582131, study PRJEB24529) | metagenome | biome: Human gut stool | place: China | collected 2011 | reverse complement strand
TCCCTTGAGGGGCGTAGGAGACTACTACGTTGATAGGCTGCAGGTGTAAAGACAGTAATGTCAAAGCCGAGCAGTACTAATTACCCGAGAGGCTTTTTTACAAGATTCTTTATCTCATCTCCGAAGTATGTCAACTTATACCGGGTGCGACGGATTGCAGCGACTAAAAGGCTGCTCGCACTACTTCGATAGCATGGAGCATGTCGGACTTCGTCCTTCTTTTTCTCCACACGACAAAACAAACTGGTTTGCTTTGTCCCGGTTTATCGAAAACGTTCTTTTAGGTGGTTATAGCAGTGAGGTTCCACCTCTTCCCATTCCGAACAGAGAAGTTAAGCTCACTAACGCCGATGGTACTGCGGTTTTCCCGTGGGAGAGTAGGTAGCCGCCTCTTCAAGGTCAGATCGTAAGGTCTGACCTTTTTTTATGCCCTTTTCCGCGTGAGGTAACACAGCCTTGCGCCCCAGGCTTGTCCCTTTCCCTATGCCTTCCTGTGCCTTATTCTTCCGTGTGGCGCGGGGTGTTCTGTTGGGATGCCTGGCACAGCCCTCCCATTGCGAAGGAGCCCCCGTTTGAGCGTGGTGTCTTTTTCGGATCTTCCGGGCGCTTGGGCTTCTGCTGCCCGCCCTTTCTGGTATGGCTGGCCGGCAACGGAACCGGCTGACGGAAAAACGGGGGCTTCGGTGCCCGGGAACCTTTGAATCCTCGAACCCTCGAATCCGGGCACAATATGCAGGTGGTCATAGTTGCTTCTTGTCAGGGAGCGGACTCGATGCGGGGCTTCTTGTATCCTGTCCCCGCATTGCTGCTGCAGGAAAAACAAACTACGCTTAGCGGGGCGGCAACTGCGTCCGCAAAAAAAATCGGGAAGATCCGAAGACCTTCCCGAAAGGGCGACACGGCCGATCCGGGTACGAGGCGCGTTGTACCTGCGGATGCTGCCTTTTGCCCTTTGTTGTTCGAGGCGTTTTAATTCGGGATATTGTCAACCGCAGGGCTCTCCTTTTGCCACCTTTTCAATTTGCATTTCCCCTTGTGTCCAACCAGTCTTACCGGATTGGACGACTATATCGAATTATAAGCCCCGGTATTCCGCTAACTCCCCTGGCGGATACTTTGGTATAAGCATGCTTTGGATGTATATGATATGAAAATTATTCATGCATTTGGTTATTCATGCCAGTCGGTATAAAGTCCGCACCGTTTGCAGTGAAGCCGGTAAGTCCGGCGGTTTACCGCGCGGCCGCGAAGGGTCGCGTGGCGGCAACCCGGGCAGCGTAAGGTGTAGAGCAGACGTTCGTAGTGCCGGAAAAGAAAAAAGTTTATGCAGCTCAGAGCGATTGCCGCAAATCCGGTACCCGAATTTTCACCCGTGATTACCGGCAGCAGGCAACTTGCCAGGGTCAGGAAAAGAACGGTCAGCCCGAGCGTATGGATCGTTTGGTTGCGCAGGTGCCTCAGACGCCAGAGCGGCAGCGTGATGCACATGCCCGTTACGGCAGGTACGCAACTGATGCCGATCAGCAGGAGATAGTTGTTCATAACAATTATCAGGATGCCTGTCCCTCGGCATATTTAAGTGGGAGTTGTGGGGTGTGGAGATATAAAAAACGTGGGACAAAACTCTGATTTGCTCTCTGAGGCTCTGGAATAACCTGTGCAACCAAATACAGAATGAAGCCCACGTTGGAAACGTGAGCGTCAAACTTCATTCCTCGGTTGCTCTTAAAATTTTCCAGATTTTCAGAAAGCAAGGTACAAAGCTAACGCTTTTTATATGTATTTGCCGGCGCTTTTAGTGCGTGGACGGCATGAACAGTTCTTGTGGAAGGGTTAAAATACGCGCGTTAATTTCTCATAGGCTTTGGAATTTGGGATTGCACATACAAATATACGAAAAACATCCGGATTAGCGGATGTTTTTCGTAGCTAATATCACTTATATGCCCGGGTATCCCTGTGACGGGCGGGTTTCCCCCCCCCGGGTATTTAAAATCCCCGGGATGGAGGGCTTTGTATTCTTCCAGCGAGAGGGAACGGCGTTCCTGTGACCGGCGCAGTTTGTCGCCTATGACGTGGGCGGCGGCGCGGAGCGTGCGTCTCAGTTCCGTCACGAATCCGCGGGGAGGGAAGAGTGTGCAGACCATTTCACGATCCCATTTCCTGAGGAAGAACTTGCTGTAATATTCGTCCGTGGGATTTATCAGGAAGTCTATGCCGTCTTTCCACTCGTAGCGCACGTGCATCAGTTCCCCTTCGGTGAAGGGAAGCAGTTTGTAGGGGAGCGACTGGTAGGGCAGGTAGTTCAGGAACAGTTCTCCGTAATCGTTGGCATAGTTGCCGGGTACGCGCTGTTTGTCGTAGAGAACCAGTTTGTCGCCGATGTTGAGCACAACCCACCGGTGCGATTTTTTTGGGAAAAGCCATTCTCCGAGCAGGCTCGGGGTTTCGATGTAGCCGGCTTTACCGACCCGCGTTACTTCGCGCAGGAACTGTGCCGGGTCGTCGCTGTGTTCGAGCACCTGGTTGCAGATTACGTAGTCGAATTCCTTGTCTGCAAAAGGCAGGGCTTCGGCCGCTGCATTGACCAGCTGCTGGTGGGGGAATATACGCAGGCCGCCTCTGCGGTGGGTGTCGTCGCCGAGGAACTTCTCCACGAGTACGTCCGCTCGGAACGTAGGACGATTGCCGGGCCCAACTTCGAGTACCCGGTCGTGTCTTTTAATATGCAGGTCTTGTCTGCTCTTAGGTGTGCTTACTTTCATTGGCTGTCATAAATATAGAGATTTATTATCATTTATCACGAAACATCCGCTTTATTTCTTTCCACTCCCCGTCGTTGGGCGCAGGCTCGATGCCCAGCAGCCTGCACAGGATGAGGTACATGTTCTGGTTCTGGAACGAGCCCTGCCGGTAGCCCTTGCGGAACGCGGGCCCCGAGGCGTAGAAGACCATGTGCATGTCGCGATCCCGGTTGTCGAAGCCGTGCGTGCCGCGTTTGCGTACGGGGCGTGCTTCGGCCGCGTAGTCGAGCGTCCATCCGGTCTCGGGGATGACGATGATGTTCGTCAGGCGGGTGGGGTGGGTGCCGTAATGAAAACGCCGGGGCATCTGCTCGCGCCGCCATGCCTTCATGTGCCCCGTCCTGCGGAGTATCCTGAGCGCCGTGTCGGCGTACTCCTCTTTCACCTCCAGCCCGAACGGGGTGCCCGGCACGGTGCGTATGACCTGCGTAGTGTCGAGCAGCGGCATGAGGTTGATGTAGCGCTCCGGCGAAAGCGCGGCCATGCCATGGTCGGCCGTGACGATGAAATTGATACGCTCGAAGACGGGCGAACGCCGGATCTCACGGAAAAAATAACGGAGGACGGAGTCGATGTGTTCGGCCTGGGCGACTGCCTGGGGCGACTCGGGGCCGTAGGTGTGCATCGTGGCGTCGGGTTCCTCGAAATACCACATCACCAGCTCCGGGATCTCGGCTTCGGGGCGCGTCATGGCGTCGATCACCCAGTCGGCGCGTTCGTAGTAGGTCGGTTTCGACGAATAGGGAGTCCAGACGGTCGCCTGGCGTCCGTCGATCGGGACTTCGCTGCCCGGCCACATGAAGATGTTGGCCGTGAGGCCCTGTCTTTCCGCCGTGTTCCAAATCGGTTCGCCGCTCCAGAACCCCGGCAGGCGGACATCCTCCGCGTCGAACACGGAGAGCTTGCGCCCGGCCTTCCGGTCGTAGAAATTGTTGTTCACGACCCCGTGGTGGTCGGGATGCAGTCCCGTGGCCATGGCGTAATGGCTCGGGAAGGTGTTGGAGGGATAGACCGGATATATTTCGGCATAGGTTCCCGCCCGGGCGAGCGAGTCGAGTGTCGGCGTATGGCTGCGGCCGGCGAGATCCCAGCGGAAGGCGTCCATCGAAAGGATTACGACGTATTGTTTGCCGTCGGGTGCGCCGACAGGGGCCTTGCGGGACGCGGCGCAGCCTGTCAGGAGGACGAGCAGCAGGAAAAACGTATATTTTTTCATGTGCGGGCGTTTTTGTTTGAGTAAAGATACAAAAAAAGCGCCCACTATTGCAGTGGGCGCCTCGCGGATGTGAAAAAAATTACTTTTTCATGTAACCTTTCACATAGTGGTGGTGCGGGCCGAAACGCTCGAAGGCGGCACGGTCGAGTTCCTCCTGTGCCGACGGGTCGGCTACGGAGATGATCAGGCGGGCGCGCTCCTGCAGCGTCTTGCCGTAGAGGTCTACAGCCCCGTGCTCGGTAACGAACCAGTGGATGTGGTTGCGCGTCGTGACGACGCCTGCGCCGGGCGACAGTACGGGGGCGATTTTCGAGATGCCCTTGTTGGTCACCGAAGGCATGGCGATGATAGCCTTGCCGCCTTTGGACAGCGATGCGCCGTATACGAAGTCGATCTGGCCGCCGACGCCCGAATAGAACTTCGTGCCCAGCGAGTCGGCGCATACCTGGCCGGTAATGTCGACCTGCAGCGCCGAATTGATGGCCGTCACGCGGTCGTTCTTCGAAATGATATAGGGGTCGTTCGTGTAGCCCACGTCCATCATCAGCACGGCAGGGTTGTCGTCGATGAAGTCGTAGACGCGCTGCGAACCCATCAGGAACGTCGATACCATCTTACCCTTGTCGATGTTCTTGGCTTCGCCGTTGATGACGCCGCTCTCCACGAGCGGGAGTACGCCGTCGGCGAACATTTCGGTGTGGATACCCAGGTTCTTGTGGTTGCCCAGCTGCGCCAGTACGGCGTTCGGGATGGCGCCGATGCCCATCTGGAGCGTCGCACCGTCCTCGATCAGGGCGGCGCAGTGTTTGCCTATGGCTTCTTCGGTGGCGTTCGGCTGCGTGAAGTGCGCCTCCATCAGCGGTTTGTCATCCTGTACGAAGATGTCGATCTTCGACGAGTGGATCATGGCCTGCCCGAATGCGCGGGGGACATATTTATTTACGACGGCGATCACGTGCTCGGCGGTCTCCACGGCGGCCAGCGTTGCGTCGACCGACGTGCCGAGCGATACGAAGCCGTGCTTGTCGGGCGTCGACACCTGGATCATCGCCACATTGCAGGGTACTGCGCCGCAGCGGTAGAGGCGCTGCGTCTCGCTCAGGAAAATCGGAATATAGTCGGCATAGCCGCTTTGGGTGACTTTGCGGACGTTGCCGCCCACGAAGAACGAATCGAGCTGGAATACGCCTTCGAATTTCTCGTCGGCATAGGGTGCCGGCCCTTCGGTGTGCAGGTGGTGGATGTGAACATCCTTCAGTTCGCCGGCCTCGCCGCGTGCGCACATGGCGTTGATCAGGCACTGGGGTGCCGAAGCCACGGAGCTCAGGTGGATGTGGTCGCCCGATTTGATAACCTTGACGGCCTCTTCGGCGGTCGTAAATTTGATCTGGGTAGTCATTTTTACTTTAAGTTTGTATTTTGGTTTTGGTTTGCGGTTTCTTTCGCCGATTTTTCACGGACAAAGTTCCTGATGGCCTTGTCCGTGTAAGTCCAGAAAATCGGTATGTTGCGCATCGTGATGATGTTCAGCGTATTCAGAGCAAGGCCCATGCTGATGTCCACGCGGTCGAGGGCATCGACGCCCGGGGCGATGTTGTAGAACATGACGACGACATGTTCGGGTTGTCCCCCGCGCATCGTGTAGACCCGTCCGTAGTGGTCGGACGAAGGGTAGGCCACGCCTTTGGCAAAGGCGGACGTGCCGTTGCGCTCGCCGCCCATATAGAGGCGGAAGCCGCCGTACAGGGGCGTGATGTCGAAATGCAGCATCACGGTGCCCGTGATGTTGTCCCCGGCGCAGATGACGTTCGAAATGCGGAAGTCGTTTACGAACGAGGGGGTGCTGATCTCCGAGGGCTGGTGCCCGCGGGCGAATTTCTCGACGGCTTCATTGCGCAGGGATTCGAAATGCCGCGCTTCCCGGCGGAGTTTTTTCTTCTGGGCCTTTTGCAGCGCCTTCTGTTCCTTTGCGGTGCTACCCTCCCCGGGTTGCATGGCCGATGCCGCTCCGCACAGCGTGCAGAGCGACAACAGCAAAACGGTCAGACGTTTCAGCATGGCGTTGCTATTTGCGTTTCACCTCGACCTGTTCGTATCCCTCGACGATGTCGCCGACACGGATATCGTTGAACGATTCGATGTTCAGGCCGCAGTCCTGGCCGGCCGTAACCTCCTTGACGTCGTCCTTGAAGCGCTTGAGCGAACCCAGCTTGCCGGTGTAGATCACGATGCCGTCGCGGATGACGCGGATCGGGGTGTTGCGCTGGAGCTTGCCTTCGCGGACGATACAGCCGGCCACGGTGCCGACCTTCGATATCTTGAAGATCTCCAGTACCTCGACCGAAGCGACGATCTCCTCCTTCATCACGGGTTCGAGCATGCCCTCGATGGCATCCTTGATGTCGTTGATCGCGTCGTAGATGATCGAGTAGAGGCGGATTTCGATCTCCTCCTTCTCGGCCAGCTTGCGCGCCGAGGCCGACGGGCGTACCTGGAAGCCGACGATGATGGCGTTCGAAGCGGCGGCCAGCAGCACGTCCGACTCCGAGATCTGTCCCACGGCGGCGTGGATGACGTTGACCTGCACGGTCTCCTTCGAGAGCTTGATGAGCGAGCCCGACATGGCCTCGATCGAGCCGTCCACGTCGCCCTTGACGATGATGTTGAGCTCCTTGAACGATCCGATGGCGATACGGCGGCCGATTTCGTCGAGCGTCACGTGCTTCTGGGTCATGATGCCCTGCATGCGCTGCAACTGCTCGCGTTTGTTGGCGATTTCGCGTGCCGAGCGGTCGTCCTCCATCACGTTGAACGTATCGCCGGCCTGCGGTGCGCCGTTCAGTCCCAGCACCTGTACTGGCGTCGAGGGGCCGGCGGAATCGACCTTCTTGCCGTTCTCGTTGAACATGGCCTTCACGCGGCCCGTGTAGGTGCCCGACAGGATCACGTCGCCCACGTGGAGCGTACCGCTCTGCACGAGGATCGTCGAGACGTACCCGCGGCCCTTGTCGAGCGTCGATTCGATGACCGTGCCCTGCGCCTTCTTGTTGGGGTTGGCCTTCAGGTCGAGCATCTCGGCTTCGAGCAGCACCTTTTCGAGCAGTTTGTCGAGGTTAAGGCCCTTCTTGGCCGAAACCTCCTGATCCTGGTATTTACCGCCCCACGACTCCACGAGGTAGTTCATCTGCGAGAGCTGCTCCTTGATGTGGTCGGGGTTGGCGTTGGGCTTGTCGATCTTGTTGATGGCGAAGACCATCGGCACGCCTGCGGCCTGCGCATGGTTGATGGCCTCGATCGTCTGCGGCATGACGCTGTCGTCGGCCGCCACGATGATGATCGCAACGTCCGTTACGGCGGCACCGCGGGCACGCATGGCCGTGAAGGCTTCGTGGCCCGGCGTATCGAGGAACGTGATCTTCTGGCCGTTGAGCTCGACGCTGTACGCACCGATATGCTGCGTGATACCTCCGGCCTCGCCTTCGATGACGTTGGTTTTGCGGATGTTGTCCAGCAGGGAGGTCTTACCGTGGTCGACGTGTCCCATGACCGTGACGATCGGGGGGCGCGGCACGAGGTCTTCCTCCTTGTCTTCGCCCTCGTCGTTGATGGCCTCCTGAATCTCGACCGAAACGAATTCGACCTTGTAGCCGAACTCCTCGGCGACCACGACGAGCGCTTCGGCGTCGAGGCGCTGGTTGATGGACACCATCAGTCCCAGGTTCATGCAGGCCGTGATGACCTGCGTGGGCGACACGTTCATCATCGTCGCCAGCTCGCTCACGGTCACGAACTCCGTGACTTTGAGGGTCGAGCGTTCCTGTTCCTCGCGTTCGAACTCTTCGTTCATACGCTCGGCCACGGCGTCGCGTTTATCCTTGCGGTATTTGGAACTCTTGCTTTTGGCACCCTTAGCTGTCAGGCGTGCCAGGGTGTCCTTTACCTGCTTCGAAACCTCCTCGTCGCTCACTTCGGGGCGTACGATCGGCTTGGGTGCGGCCTTGCCTTTGTTCTTGTTGCGGCGGCCTTCGCCCGGTTTGGGCTGGTTCTGACCCTGGGCGCCGGGACGGTTTTGTCCGCCCTGCCCGGGGCGGTTCTGGCCTCCCTGGCCCCCTTGTCCGCCCTGCTTGTTGCCGCCGCCCTGCGCATTGCCCTTCGGGGCTTTGCTGACGTCGACCTTTTCCTTTTGCAGGCGCTTGCGCTTGTGCTTGCCGCCGGCCACGAATCCCGACACGTCCATCGTGCCGAGTACCTGCGGCCCGGTAAGGGTCACGGTCTCCGGACGGAAGATGTTGTCTTTGGGAGCGGCCGGTTCCGGCGCGGGGGCCGGGGCTTCTGCGGGCTTGGCGTCCGGTTGCCCGGGAGCCTGCGCTGCGGGTGCCGGCGTGGCCGGTGCGGCGGGTTTCGCAGGTTCAGCGGGCGCAGCCTGGGCAGCCTGAGCAGCAGGCGCCGCATGCACCGGCGTTGCGGGTGCGGCGGGGCTTGCCGGTGTGGCAGGGGCTGCCTGTGACGGCCGGGCTTCCGGGGTTGCAGGCATGGCCGGTGCGGGTTGTGCGGCAGCCTTGGGCGCCTGGGCAGGTGCCGGTGCTGCGGGGGCCGCAGGATGCTGTGCGGCGGGTTTTTCCGCTTCCGCCTTCGGGGCGGGCGCCGGCGCAGCCTTGGGTTTGGGCGACAGGTCGATCTTGCCGAGGAACTTCGGCTGCTGGATTTCGTCCTTGACGCTGATTACGTTGCTTTTGATGACCACCTCTTTTTCCTCCTCGCGCTCCTGCTTCTTAGCCTCTTCGAGGGTGATGGTCGTCTGCTTCAGGGAGATGCGCTCGCGGATCGACTCGCGTGCATTGCCTGCGGCGCGGTTCGCCCCGAACTCCTTCTCCAGAACGGCATAGGTCTCCGCGTCGACCAGCGTATTGGGCGACCCGTCGCTCTTGATGCCCTTCTTCTGCAGGAAGTCCGTGATGGTATTCAGTCCCACCTTGAACTCCTTTGCAACCTGAATGAGCCTTAATTTTCTTTCGTTACCCATATCTTGTGTTTTCCTTTCTTGCTTATGTTACTCTTCAAATTCGGCCTTCAGGATTTCGACGACCTTCTGTGCCTGTTCCAGCTCCAGGTCGGCACGCGCGGCGATCTCCTCTACGGGCAGCTCCAGCACGCTCTTGGCCGTGTCGCAGCCGACGTTCTTCAGGGCGTCGATGATCCATCCGTCGATCTCGTCGGCGAATTCGGTGAGGGCCACGTCCTCTTCTTCGACCTCGCGGTATACGTCGATGTCATACCCCGTGAGCATCTTCGAGAGGCGGATGTTCAGGCCGCCCTTGCCGATGGCCAGCGACACCTGGTCGGGCTTGAGGTAGACCGAAGCGGTCATCTTCTCCTCGTCGATGGTGATGCTCGAAATCTTGGCGGGGTTCAGCGCGCGCTGGATCATCAGCGACGGGTTGGCCGTGTAGTTCACCACGTCGATGTTCTCGTTGCGCAGCTCCTTGACGATCGAGTAGATGCGCGAACCCTTCATGCCGACGCATGCGCCTACCGGGTCGATGCGCTCGTCGTAGGACTCCACGGCGACTTTTGCGCGTTCGCCCGGGATGCGGACGATCTTCTTGATGGTGATCAGCCCGTCGAAGATCTCGGGAACCTCCTGTTCGAAGAGGCGTTCGAGGAACTGGTTGGCCGTGCGCGAAAGGATGATACGCGGCTGGTTATTGTTCATCTCGACCGACTTGACGATAGCCTTGATGGTGTCCCCCTTGCGGTAGAAGTCGTTGGGAATCTGCTCCGCCTTGGGCAGGATCAGCTCGTTCTCCTCGTCGTCGAGGATCAGCACCTCCTTTTTCCACACCTGGTAAACTTCGCCGGTGACAATCTCGCCGACCTTCTCCGAATATTTCTCGTAGAGGCTGGCCTTCTCCAGGTCGAGGATGCGCGATGCCAGGTTCTGGCGCAGCGACAACACGGCGCGGCGGCCGAACGAGGCGAGTTTGATCTCGTCGGCATATTCGTCGCCGATCTCGTAGGTCGGGTCGATGGCCTTGACCTCCGACACGGCGATCTGCGTATTGGGATTCTCGACGGCGCCGTCCTCGACGACGGTGCGGTTACGCCAGATTTCCAGGTCGCCCTTCTCGGGGTTGATGATGACGTCGAAATTCTCGTCCGTCTCGTACTGTTTCTGCAGTGCGTGGCGGAAAACGTCCTCCAGCACACCGATCATCGTGCTCTTGTCGATGTTCTTCAGCTCTTTGAACTCGGCAAAGTTGCTGATAAGATTGAGATTGTCCATTGTGTCGTTTATCTTGTTTTCAGTTTATGCTTGTTTTTGCCTGCGGTTCCCCGCAGTTTGTCCGGGGTTGTCCGGCGCGAGTGCCTATTTGAAATCCAGCCACTCCCGCGCGGACTTGATTTCGCCGAACCCGTAGCGGCGCGTCACCGTCACCAGTTGCTTGCGTTTCTTGCCTTCGACGGCCTGCTTCTCCTCGTAGGAGAGGGTGATGCCCTGATCGTCGGCCGCGTCGAGTTTCGCCAGCACCTTGATGCCCGAGGTGAGCAGCACCTCGACCGTGTTGCCGACCAGCTTGCGGTACTGGCGCAGGCTTTTGAGCTCCGACCCGATGCCGGCCGAAGCCACCGTCAGCGAGAAATCCTCCTCGTCGCGATCCAATTCCTCCTCGATCGAGCGGCTGAGCCTGACGCAGGCGTCGATGGCCACCGAGGTATCGCTGTCGATGAGCAGCTCGATGTCGTTGCCGGGCGTGCAGGTGCATCCCACGACGAACATGTCCGTCCCCTGCAGGTTGCGCTCCGCCGCCTCGATTATCTTTTTTGTGTCGATCATAGCTGAATACCGGTCGTGAATATGTATAAAATAAGGGGACTCCCCGTCCCCTTACCACTTGCTTTGTCTTTCGACATTGCAAATATAGTGAAAATTTCTAATATACCAATATTTATACGGAAATTTTACTCCTCTTTCGATACGCTTTCGTAGGGCTTGATGATGCCGCGCTTCGATTCGCGGATGAACCTCACCAGCTCGTCGCGCTCCTTGCTTTGGGGTACCTGCTTCTCGACCTCCTCGCAACCCGACATGTAGTTCAGACCGCTCTGGAAGAGGATGCGGCAGGCGTCGTGGATCTCGCCGATGCGCTCGGGGGTGAAGCCGCGGCGCGAGAGTCCGATCTTGTTGATACCCGCGAAGCGCATCGTGTCGTTGCGTACGATGACGAACGGAGGGGCGTCCTGCCCCAGCAGCGCCCCGCCCTGGATCATGGCGTGGTCGCCGATGCGCGTCCACTGGTGTATGGCGGCATGGCCGCCGATCACCACCCAGTCGCCGATCTCGACCTCGCCGGCCAGCGACACGCGGTTGGCGATGACGCAGTTGCTGCCCACCACGTCGTCGTGGGCGATGTGGACGTAGGCCATGAGCAGGTTGTGGTCGCCCACGACCGTCTTGCCGCGCGATGCCGTGCCGCGGCTGATGGTCACATACTCGCGGATGTCGTTGTAGTCGCCGATCTCGGCCGTCGTGACCTCGCCTGCGAATTTCAGATCCTGCGGCAGGCAGGAGACGGAGGCTGCGGTATGTATCCTGCATCCTTTGCCGATGCGCGCCCCGTCGTGGATCACGGCGCCGGGCCCGATCCAGCAGTCGTCGCCGATCACGACGTCGCCGGCGATATAGGCGAACGGTTCCACCGTAACATTGTTCCCGATTTTGGCGTCGGGATGGATGTATGCCAGATTGCTGATCATCGCTTACTTGTTGTTTTTGTTTTTAACGACCTGGGCCATCAGGACGGCTTCGCATGCGAGGGTTTCGCCTACGAAGGCCTTCGCCTCCACGACGGCCACGCCGCGGCGGATAGGCTCCATGAGGTGGATTTCGAACTGGAGCGTGTCGCCGGGGACGACCTTGCGCTTGAATTTCACGCCGTCGATCTTCATGAAATAGGTCGAGTAGTTCTCCGGGTCGGGCACGTCGCCCAGCACCAGGATGCCGCTGCACTGCGCCATCGCTTCGACGATCAGCACGCCCGGCATGACGGGCTCTTCGGGGAAATGCCCCACGAAGAAGGGTTCGTTCATCGTGACGTTCTTGATACCGGCCACGTCCGTCGCGTCGCGGTGGAAGATGCGGTCTACCAGCAGGAACGGCGGGCGGTGGGGCAGCATGTGGCGGATGTCGTTGATGTCGTGGAGCGGCGGCTTGCGGCAGTCGTACTGGAAACGGGGTTTCTCGCCGGCTTTGCGGATGGTGTGCTTGAGTTGCTTCATGAACTCGGTGTTGGCGAAATGCCCGGGGCGGGTGGCCCAGACGCGGCCCTTGATGCGGACGCCCAGCAGTGCGAAGTCGCCCAGCAGGTCGAGCAGCTTGTGGCGCGCCAGTTCGTTGTTGCAGCGCAGTTCGAGGTTATTGAGGTAGCCCGCCTTGATCTCGATGTCGGGCTTGTCGAAGATCTTTTTCAGGTGCTCCAGCTGGTCGGCCGGGACGGGGTTTTCGACCACGACGATGGCGTTGTCCAGGTCGCCGCCCTTGATGAGGTTCATCTTGATGAGCGGCTCCAGTTCGTGCAGGAAGACGAATGTGCGGCAGGGCGAGATTTTCTCGGCATAGTTGTCGCCCGGGTTGAAGGTGGCGTACTGGTTGCCGATGACCTTCGAGTTGTAGTCCACGTGTACCGAGACGGAAAACTCGTCGTCGGGGTAGAGGATGATGGCCACGCCCTTCTCGGGGATCGTGTAGACCATTTTTTCGGTCACGTGGTAGAATTTGCGTTCGGCGTCCTGGTCGACGACGCCCGCTTCGGTGATGGCCTTGGCATAGGCGCAGGCCGAACCGTCCATGATGGGGGTCTCGGGGGCGTCGATGTCGATGACGGCGTTGTCCACGCCCAGCGTCCAGAGCGCCGACATGATGTGTTCGATGGTGCTTACGCGGTGGCCGCCCGATTCGATGGTCGTGCCGCGCGAAGTGTCTACGACGTAGTCGCAGAGTGCGGGGATTATGGGTTGCCCTTCGATGTCGGTGCGGCGGAATACGATCCCCGTGTCGACTTCGGCGGGATTGACGGTCATGGTTACCTTGACGCCCGTATGGAGGCCCTTGCCGGAGAATGAGATCGGGGCCTTCAGCGTTTGTTGTTTTGTTGACATAAGCAGTGTTTCCGATTATTTACGCGCAAAGATAAAAATTTTTTCTTAATAAAAAGTACGTATGCGGTTATTATAAAAAGTAAGGGTTTATAGCGACATCGCCGCGGGCGGGGGTGGATATTTCGGAAAAAAACAGTATTTTTGTGCGGAAAAAACAGGAAACACGCCATGCCGACGCCGGAACCGGAAAAACGAGTCAAACGCCCCCGCCTGCGCCTGCCTTTCGAGAAACGGAAGCAGGATGCCGGTTCGTGGACGTACGACCACCGCATCGGGTTGTGCGTGACGCTCATCGCCTACCTGGTGCTGATGATCGCCTTCGTTTCGTCGAAGATCGTCGTCGGCCGCAAGCCCCATACCCAGGGGATGTATATCGACCTGCAGACGCTGGCCGAGCTGGAACAGGAGCGCGACAGGCTGGAACGGCTGGCGCGCGAACGGCAGGAGAAAGACCCGATCGACTGGCGGAGCATCCAGAACCAGGTTTCGAACGAAAACGCGCTGAACGAAAAGCTCAGGGACGACCGCGGTACCAATGCCGCGGCGCTCAACGATGCCGCAGCTGCGGCCGAGGAGCGCATGCGTGCCAACCGCGAGGCTTACGAACAGGGGCTCGCCGAGGAGCGCGCCATCCGCCAGCACCGCGGCGCCGGGGAGGATTCCGAGCACCAGGATCGCAAGGTCAAGGGGCGCGTCACGGTTTCCTTTTCGCTGACCGACCCGGTGCGGACGTCCCGCTACCTGGCCGTCCCGGCCTACAAATGCGAAGGCGGCGGCGAAGTGGTGGTCGAGATTACGGTCAACCGTGCGGGCGACGTGACGAACGCCCGGGTGGTCGAAGGCGGGGACGAGTGCATGCGCTCTTCGGCGCTCGGTTCGGCCCGCAGGTCGCGTTTCAACATCGACGACTCCGCCCCGGCACGCCAGCAAGGGACGATTACGTATATTTTTATCCCCCAATAAGTTCTTTTTGCCCCGCAGAGGCGTGATGTTTGCCGGATTTTTTTTATCTTTGTTGCCGATCGAAATTCAGGCATGCGTAAAATCGCGATCATACTGTCGGGCTTGCTGTGTTGCCTGTTCTACGAAACGGGCGGCAGGGGGATTCCTGCGTCCGTTGCGGAGCATGCCGCCGTCACGATTTCGGTCGACCGCGCTTCCCACGACCAATGGCGTTGCGAGCGCGAGTACAATGCCGACCTGAATTTGCCCCGCGCGGCGGGGGAAGTATCTCCTGCCCCGGTCGTGCCCGTTTCCCAACGCGGCGGATCCGAAACCGGCCAGAACGCCGACCGTTTTGCGGCGAACCGGTTCGAGGCGGGTGTCGTGAAAGTAACCTCGGAATTCAAATCTTCTGACCTGTCCGTCGGCCTGCATGCCGTAGACTACTACGTCTACCGCCTGCGCCGGCTCATTATTTAGCGTGTTGTATTTTACCGGTTTACAAAGGAAATACAAACGATTAATAATGAAAAAGATATGGATAGGAATAAAATTTGCGAGGCGATGTACGCCTTGCCCGGGGGCGTTGTGGTAAAACGCCGTAAGTCCCAGTTGCGCGCTGCCGTGCTGTTCATCGCCGGCGTTGCGTTGGTGGTAGTGAATAATATGTACGGGGCGGAGCTCACGAACAACATGCGTTCGGCGATCGTTTTCATCGGCGGGCTGCTGATCCTCTCGGGGATGGTCATGGCTGCGATCCAGCTCTTCGGCTCGGGGGGCGTGCCTTTCCACAAGGACAAGCATTGCTACCTCGTTTTCGAGGAGCTCTACTTCGACCGGGGCGTCCGTGCCGATGTGGTGCAGTCGGTGGAGGACGGCGCCGTAGACCGGCTGCTGGGGCTGGCACGCGCGAATGTCCCGGCGCTCACGGTGGCCCTCTACCGTACGCCCGACAACAGTTTTGCAGCCATGCAGGCGTTCGAGTACGCCGACCTGGAGTACAAGCCGCTGACCAGGCTGAACATAGTAGATAAAGCATAACGTAACATAAACGGAGAAGAATGATAGACATCAGTGGTGAAAATGTAGTATTGGTAGGCGCATTGCTGCTCTTCGTGGCGGTGATGGCCGGTAAGGTCGCGTATCGTTTCGGGGCCCCCGCGCTGTTGCTGTTCCTCGGGGTGGGCATGTTGTTCGGTTTGAATTTCATCTCGTATCGTTCGGTCGAGATGACCCAGTTCGTGGGTATGATCGCCTTGTGTATTATCCTCTTCACGGGCGGTATGGACACGAAGTTCTCGGAGATAAAACCCATCATCGGCCCGGGTGTCGTACTGGCTACGGTCGGTGTGGTCATGACGGCGTTCGTGCTGGCCGGTTTCGTGTGGCTGGTGGCTCCGTGGCTGGGGATCGAAATACCGTTCGCGCTGGCACTGCTGCTGGCCTCCACGATGTCCTCGACCGACTCGGCGTCGGTTTTCTCCATCCTGCGAAGCAAGAAACAGGGGCTCAAGCAAAACCTGCGCCCGCTGCTGGAGCTGGAGAGCGGTTCGAACGACCCGATGGCATACATGATGACCATCCTGCTCATCAGCGTCGTGTCGAATACCTCGTCCGGCGTCGGCCTGGGTATGAGCGTAGTCTTTTTCGTGGTGCAGATGGTCGTGGGCGCCCTGTCCGGGTACCTGATCGGGCGGCTGGCCGTATGGACGATCAACCGCATCAAGCTGGCCAACCATTCGCTCTACTCGGTGCTCCTGCTGGCATTCATCTTCTTCTCGTTCGCCTTCACCGACCTGATCAAGGGTAACGGCTACCTGGCCGTCTACCTTTCGGGTCTGGTTATCGGCAACCATAAACTCGAACAGAAACGGCCGCTGACCGTCTTCTTCGACGGGTTCACGTGGCTCATGCAGATCGTGATGTTCCTCACGCTGGGCCTGTTCGTGAACAGCAACGAACTGCTCGAACCCCGGGTGCTGATCCTCGGCGGGCTGGTCGGGGCGTTCATGATCCTTGTGGCGCGTCCGCTGACGGTCTTCACCTGCCTGCTCCCGTTCCGCAAGTTTACGACCAAGGCGCGGCTTTACGTGTCGTGGGTCGGGTTGCGCGGCGCCGTGCCTATCCTCTTCGCCATCTATCCGCTGATGGCGCATGTGGAGAATGCCGGGCTGCTGTTCAACGTGGTTTTCCTGGGGACGATCATTTCGCTGCTGGTGCAGGGCACTACGGTGAGCGGCATGGCCAACCTTCTGGGGCTGGCCTATGAGGAGCGCGAGTCGGCCTTCAGCGTCGACATGCACCAGGACATGAAGTCGGCGCTTACGGAGGTCGAGGTCAACGAGACGATGCTCGAAAGCGGGCATACGCTCAAGGACATCACCCTCCCCGAGAATACGCTGGTGATGATGGTCTGCCGCGACGGTGAGTATTTCGTGCCGCAGGGTAAGACGGAACTCAAGCTGGGCGACAAGCTGCTGGTCATTTCCGACCGCAGCGAGGAGCTGGCAACCACCTATAAGGACATGGGCATCGACGATGTCATGAAGTTAGGGTAGGCTTCCCGCGGAGGAGGTTCCCTGTTCCGTCGGGAATTCAGGATCCGTTCCGCAAATCCCTTTCAGAGGGACAGATATGTCCGGTATCCGGTGACTTGGAGCCTGCCGGACAGAGGCAGATCCCGGCGATTCGCTCGCCGGGATTTTGTTTCGCTTTGCCGGACGAAAAGCCGGACGGCGATTTGCACCGTCCGGGATTTTTTCCTATATTCGATGTGCCGTATCGGAGGGTGCCCCGATCTCCGTACCTCTATGAAAACCGAACGAATGAAAATAGGGCTGTTTGCCGCACAGCTCGTCTTGCCCGCCGTGCCGGGCCTTTATGTCATCCTGTTCCGTCCTGGGGTGTCGCTGCTTACGCCCCGGATGCTTATTCCCTCCATGCTGTGCATCAACCTGCTGGCTCTCCTCTTAGGATGGCGCAGGCTCGGGTGGTCGCGCAACGAACGGCTCGATGCAGCCATGCTGCTGGTGATGTTCGCCCTGTTTCCCTGGCTGGAATACCGGGTGCTGCCCGTCGGGGCGTTCGAGGGGAATTTGTGGGCGCAGGTCGGGTGTTACTGCGCGGGACAGGCGATCGGGTATGTCTCGGTCGTGCTGGCGCCCGACTGGTTGGGAAGGCTCAGACAGCGGCGTTATGAAGAGCGGGTCTTGTCGGGGCGGGAAAAGTTCCGATCCCGCAAGGAGGTGCTGGAACAGCGGGCCGAAGCGCAGGAGGCGCAGCGCAGGGCGAAAGAGTTGCGCAGGGCGAAGAAATAAAAACATCCCGCACATCATATGTGCGGGATGTTTGTTTTTCGGACGTGTGCCCAGGCCTTTTCCCACGGCTGGCAGTCTGCCTGCCCATCAGCCCATCGGTTCATCGGTCTGCCAGTCCGCCGACTCATCAGTCCTTCTGTCTGTCTGCCAGCCCGTCAGCTCATCGGTCTGCCAGTCCTCCGACTCATTTGCCCGTCAGCCCGTCAGTCCGCCGCTTCGCCCGCAGGGTGCCCGGAATTGCAGCCCGCTGCCGTTTTACAGGGAGCGCCGGATGTTGAGCATCCAGGGGTTCTCGATGTTGCGGATGCCTTTCTGGGAGATCAGCTGCGCCAGCGTCAGCCCCATCTGGCGGAAGTCGGTCGAGAGGGTGGTGATCCCGCCCGCGAGGATCTCCTTGAGCGGCGTGTCGTTGTACGAAATGATGCCGAATTCGCGGCCGGGCATCATCTGCTGCCGCTCGGCCTGTTTGAGCAGCGTCACCAGGTCGCGGTCGCTGACGAGGATGAACAGGTCGCCTTCGCGGATTTCGCGGTCGCGGATCGAGGCGAGGTATTCGTGCCCGAACCCGTGTTCCGCACAGAAGCGCACCAGTCCGTCGTAGCGCTCCTGCGGCTCCTTTTTTTCGTGCTGCACCATCAGCAGCCGTTCGTATTTGCGGATATGCCGCAGCCCGTGGCAGAGCGCCTCGTAGGTGTCCTTTTCGAAGTTTTGCGCCACGGACGAATATCTGCCCAGCAGTTCGGGGTGGAAGTGGTCGAGCAGGAACACCCGCCCCGAGAGGCTTTCGAGCAGCGGCCCGATGCCGGTGAACTTGCCCGGCATGATGATATAGGTGGTGTATTTGCCGTTGGCGTCGGTCACCAGCGCGTCGAAGACCCTGCGGTTGTAGTTGTGGAAATAGAGGTCTACGCTTACGCCTTTGCCGACGTGCTCCATGAACGAGTTGTAGAGGTCTTCCTTGAATTCGTTGAATTCGTTGAAGAGCAGGAAAATATTCTGTTCCGAGGGGATTCGCGCCGAGGCGATGTAGTAGCCCACGCCGGGCGTCGAGGCGATGATGCCGCGCGATTTGAGTTCGCTCAGCCCGGCGAAGACCGTGTCGCGCGAGAGGTGGTAATTCTCGCGGAATTCGTTGATCGAGGGTATCCAGTCCCCCTTCTGGAGCTTCCCTTCGGCGATGCCGTCGATGACGAAGTTGACGACCTGTTTGTATTTCGATTCGTTGTTTTTCATGGCTTTGCACACGCAATGTCGTGCAAATATACGTAAAATCGGGTAATATCGGTACGAACCGGTACGAAAAATAAAAAAAAATCATACCAGTTCGTACCAGTATGACGAAATTTTATTTATATTTGCCCAAAAGATCGTACAGCGCAATGGAGAAAGGGATCGTTTTCAGCATCGAGGAGTTCGCCATACACGACGGGCCGGGTATCCGCACCACCGTTTTCCTGAAAGGGTGCCCGCTTCGCTGTGCCTGGTGCCACAATCCCGAGGGCATTTCCCCCGAGCCGCAGTATATGGATCGCCGCGACGGCCGCACGATGTGCGGGTACGCGATCTGCTCGGGGGAGCTGGCTGGCAAACTGCTGCGCAACAAGGCGGTATACGCCATGAACCGCGGCGGCGTGACGCTCACGGGCGGCGAGCCGCTCCTGCAGGCCGCATTTGCGGCAGAGGTGCTTGCCGCGTTGCAGGCCGCGGGGGTGCATACGGCCGTCGAGACGAGCGGCTATGCCGCGCCGGATGTTTTCCGCCGGGTGGCGGGGCACGCCGATCTGGTGTTGTTCGACGTGAAACACGCCGACCCGGTGCAGCACCGCCGCTGGACGGGGGTGGACAATGCCCCCATCCTGCGCAATCTGGCATGGCTGTGCACTTCGGGCCGGCCGTTCGTCGTCCGCATCCCGCTGATCCCCGGGGTGAACGATACGCGGGAGAACATGTTGCAGACCTGCCTGCTGATTAAGGATGCCCCGGGGCTGGAGCGGGTCGAGATCCTGCGCTACCACAAGACCGCCGGGGCGAAGTACGCCATGATCGGCCGGACGTATGCCCCCGGTTTCGATACCGGGGCGGAGCCCCGTGTCCACGACGTTTTCAGCGACTACAATCTTAAAACACTCATACAATGAATCCCAGAATCGAAAACCTGCGCGGCTATATCCTCCGCAAAGAGCACCATGTCCTGCGCCGTACCCCGGCCCGGCTCGGGCTGGACAACCTCAATATCGGGTTTGCAGCGGCCGGAATGCCGCCCGTGAGGCGCTCGGCGGAGATGCTCGCCGCCCTGATGCGTGCCGAACAGCCCGTGATCCTGCCGGGCGAGAAGATCGTATTCACCCGCACCGTTACCGAAGTGCCCGAAATCTTCACCCCGCAGGAGTGGGACGGGATCAAGGCGTCGCACTACATCCACGAGCGCGGGACGGTCTGCAACATATCGCCCGACTACGAAACCACCATCCGCCTCGGGCTCGATGCCCGGAAGGCCGAAATCGCGTCCCGCCTGGCGGACGATTCGCTCGACCAGGAACAGCGTATCTTCCTGGGGTCGGTGGCGCTCTGCATCGAGGCCGTGCAGGAGCTTACGGGGCGTTACGCCGCTCATGCCCGCGAGGCGGGGCAGGCGGATACGGCCCAAGTGCTCGAGGCCGTGCGTACGCGCGGCGCCCGGTCGCTGCGCGAGGCGCTGCAACTGCTGCGCATCCTCCATTTCGCGATCTGGGAGGCCGGCAATTACCACAATACGCTGGGGCGTTTCGACCAGTACATGTACCCCTATTTCCGCCATGACATCGACAGCGGCGTGCTGACCGAGGAGGAGGCGTTCGACCTGGTGGAAGAGTTCTTCCTCGCATGCAACAAGGACAGCGACCTCTATCCCGGTATGCAGCAGGGCGACAACGGCCAGAGCATGGTGCTGGGCGGCCGCGCCGCAAACGGCGACTACCTTTTCAACCGCCTCTCGGAGATGTGCCTGCGGGCCAGCTGCGAACTGGAGTTGATCGACCCCAAGATCAACATCCGCGTCGACGCGGATACGCCTGACGAAATCTTCTTCCTGGGGTCGCAGCTCACCCGCAAGGGGCTGGGATTCCCGCAGTACAGCAACGACGACGTGATCGTCCCGGGGCTCATGAAGAAAGGGTACTCGGAGCAGGACGCCCGCAATTATGTCGTGGCCGCCTGCTGGGAGTTCATCATCCCCAACCATGCGATGGACATCCCCAACATCGACGCCGTGTCGCTCATCGGCTGCGTGCGCGAGGTGTTGCCCGAACTGGAGCAATGCCCCGATTATGCGGCCTTCTACGGCCGTGTAGAGCGGAAGATCGCCGAAAAGGCCGACGCCATCTGCCGCAAGCACCGCAACCTCTACATCGCCCCCGCACCGATGATGTCGCTGTTGATGGACGGCACCATAGAACGGGCGCAGGACATTTCGCTCGGCTCGCGCTACAACAACTACGGCCTGCACGGCACGGGCATTGCCACGGCGGCCGACTCGCTGGCGGCGCTGCGCAAATTCTACTTCGAGGAGCGCCGTTTCGATGCCCCGACGCTGCTCTCGGCGCTGGAGGACGACTTCCGCGGCGCACCCGAATTACAACGCCTGCTGCGGCGGGAGGCTCCCAAGATGGGGCAGGACGACGACTATGCCGATTCCATCGGGCGCGACCTGCTCGCATCGTTCGCACGTGCGCTCGAAGGGCGCCGCAACGAGCGGGGCGGCATCTACCGCGCCGGCACCGGTACGGCCATGTACTATGTTTTCCATGCCGCAGGCCTCGGTGCCACGCCCGACGGCCGTAGTGCCGGGGAGATGATCCCCGCCAACTATTCGCCGAGCCTGTTCATCGACCAGCGCGGGCCCGTATCGGTCATCAAATCCTTCACCAAACCGCGACTGGAGGATGTGGTCAACGGCGGGCCGCTGACCCTCGAGTTCGACCAGTCGGTCTTCAACAACGAGGAGAGCGTCCGCAAACTGGGCATGCTCGTCAAGACCTACATCGCCCTGGGCGGCCACCAGTTGCAGCTCAATACCGTCAGCCGCGAAAAGCTGCTCGACGCCAAGGTGCATCCCGAGCGGCACCGCAACCTGATCGTGCGCGTCTGGGGCTGGAGCGGCTATTTCGTCGAACTGGACGAATGTTACCAGAACCATGTGATCAACCGGATCGAATTCGGCCTCTGAACCGTCGTGAACCGAAACTGAAAACCAACTAATCCGACCTGATATGAAAACATCCGTTAAAGGCTTCATGTTTTATGTCGCCTTCGTCGCTTCGCTCGGCGGCCTTTTGTTCGGCTTCGACACGGCCGTGATCTCCGGTGCCGAAAAGGCGATCCAGGGGATCTATGCGCTCTCGGACTTCGCGCACGGCTTCACGATCGCCACGGCGCTTATCGGCACCATCGTCGGCGCCCTGGTCTGCGGCGGCCCAGCCGAACGCTACGGGCGCCTGCGCTCGCTGAAAGTGATCGCGTGGCTCTACCTGATCTCGGCCGTGGGCAGTGCCGTGATCGTCAACTGGTATTCGTTCATGTTCTTCCGCTTCCTGGGCGGGCTGGCCGTCGGCGCCTCGTCGGTCGTGGGGCCGATGTATATCGCCGAGATCTCCCCGTCGCACTGGCGCGGGCGTTTCGTGGCCTTCTTCCAGTTCAACATCGTGCTGGGCATCGTCATCGCCTACCTGACCAATTACTGGATCGTGGGGATTCCCCACGACTGGCAGTGGATGCTGGGCATCGAGGCCGTCCCGGCACTGGCCTTCGGCCTGTTGCTGATGACCGTGCCCGAAAGCCCCCGCTGGCTGCTTATCCGCAGCCGTGACGCCGAGGCGCGCCGTGTACTCGAACGCACCACGCGCGAGAATGTCGAAGCTGAAATGGCCGAGATCCGCGCCTCGCTCGCCGGGGCGGGCGATACGGGCGAGCGGCTTTTCCGGAAAAAATATTTCATCCCCATCCTGCTGGCGTTCCTCATCTCGACGTTCAACCAGCTCACGGGGATCAACGCCATCCTCTACTATGCGCCGCGCCTGTTCGAGATGTCGGGCGTCTTCCGCGAGGGGGCGATGATGCAGTCGATCATGATCGGCATCACCAACCTCACGTTCACCATGCTGGGCATGTTCCTCATCGACAAGGTGGGGCGGAAGAAGCTCATCGGCGTAGGTGCCGTGGGGATGTTCGTCTCGCTGGTGCTCGTGGCGCGCGGGTTCTGGCTCGAACGCTTCGAAGGTTACTACATGCTCGTCTGCCTGATGGGCTACATCGCCTTTTTCGCCGTGTCGCTGGGCGCTACGATCTGGGTGGTCATTTCCGAGGTCTTCCCCAATTCGGTGCGTGCCAAGGGGCAGGTGCTGGGCAGCATGACCCACTGGGTGTGGTCGGCGCTGCTGTCGTGGTTCTTCCCCGTCTTCCTTTCGGTCGGCGGCACCTATATCTTCGGATTTTTCGCGCTTATTGCCCTCGGCAGCCTTATCTTTGCGATAAAGCTCCCCGAGACCAAGGACAAATCGCTCGAACAGATACAGAAAGAACTGGTAAAATAAAAACCCGGACATATGAACCGTTCCCTGAAAAAAATTCCCCTCGCGGCCTTGTGTGCCGCCATGGCCGCCGCCTGTGCGGGCGGCGCAACGGACGCCACGATCACGGTCGATGCGTCGAAAGTCGAGGGCAGCGTCACCCCCTGGCTTTACGGGGCCTGCATCGAAGACGTCAACCACGAGATTTACGGAGGCCTTTACGACCAGCGGATCTTCGGCGAGAGTTTCGAGGAGCCCGTGCCCAACCCCCTTTTCGACGACTGCTCGGCCTACGAAGGGGAGTGGCAGGTTGCCGGCGACGAGCTGCTCTGTGCTGCCCATGCGGGCGCCAAGCTGGTCTATGACCCGCTGGAGATGGCTGCGGGCGAGGTCGAGACCGAACTGAAATTCACCCGCGGCGGCGGTGGCGACAATGCCGGCCTGCTGGCCGGGGTTTCGGAGCCGGGCAACGGCGCCGACAATTTCCACGGCTACGAGATAAGCCTTACGGCCGACGGCCGTAAGGTCGTGCTGGGCAAGCATAAGAACAATTTCACGCCGATCGCCGATGCTGCCGTGTCGTGCGACCCCGCACAATGGAACAGGCTGGGATTCAAGACCGACGGCCGCACGTTGCAGGTTTTTCTGAACGGGGCTTGCGTGCTCCGTGCCGAGGACGACGATCCCGTGCTGGCCAGGGGCAGGGTCGCCCTGCGTACGTGGAATTCCGAGGCACGGTTCCGTAACGTGAAGGTTACGGCCGACGGTGCGTCGCGCAAACTCGTGTTCCGCACGACGCCGGCCGTGCAGGTCAGCCGGCAGTGGGACGCCTTTTCGACGGGCGGTGCCGTGGCTGCCTACCGTCACGAAGCGGGGGACGCCTATAACGGCGCCTGCTCGCAGAGCGTGGAATTCGTCTCCGGGACGGGAACCGTCGGCATCGCCAATGCCGGACTGAACCGCTGGGGCATTGCCGTGCGCAAGGGGCAGACATTCGAAGGGCGCCTCTACCTGCGCGGGTCGGGCGATGTGGTCGTGGCGTTGCAGAGTGCCGACGGCACGAAGGAATATGCCTCGCAGCGTATCACGGGCATCGGTGCGGCCTGGAAGAAATTTCCGTTCGAACTGACTGCCGCCGCAGCGGACGGGGATGCCCGCTTCGCCCTCTACCTCGACCGCCCCGGCAGGGTGCAGGCCGATCAGGTGACGCTGATGTCCACGGGCGAAGACCGCTTCCGCGGCCTGCCGCTGCGGGGTGACATCGGGCAGGCGATGGTCGACCAGGGGCTGACCTTCCTGCGTTACGGCGGTACGATGATCAACATTTCCGGCTACCGCTTCAAGAAGATGATCGGCGACCGCGACAAGCGGCCGCCCTACCACGGGCACTGGTACCGCTGGTCGACCAACGGCTTCGGCATCGAGGATTTCCTGCAATTCTGCGAGAAGGCGGGTTTCACGGCGGCCTTTGCGGTCAATATCGAAGAGACGCCCCAGGATATGGCCGACATGATCGAGTACCTGAACGGCCCGGTGACGTCGGAGTGGGGGCGCCGGCGTGCCGAGAACGGCCACCCCGAGCCTTACGGCGTGAAATATATCGGCATCGGCAACGAGGAGGTGCTCTTCAACGGCGACCGTGCCGACGAATACGACCACTATGTCGAGCGCTTCAACCTGCTGCACGACGCCATCAAGGGCAAAGACCCGTCGGTGAAACTGATCTCCACGGCGTGGTGGCGTGCCGATTCGCCGAGCATGGAACGGACGTTCCGTGCCCTGGACGGCAAAGCCGACTATTGGGACTACCATCCGTGGGCCGACCAGCTCGCCAGCGGCCGGGAGGTCGAGGCCGAACTGCGCCGTATGCGCGAGCTGTTCCTCAGGTGGAATCCCTCCACCACGATGAAATGCGCCATCTTCGAGGAGAACGGCAACCGCCACGACATGCAGCGCGTGCTGGGGCACGTCACGCTTCAGAACGCCGTGCGCCGCATGGGCGACTTCGTGCTGACCTCCTGCGCGGCCAATGCCCTGCAACCCTACCGGCAAAACGACAACGGCTGGGATCAGGGGCAGGTTTTCTTCACCCCGTCCCAGGTGTGGGGGATGCCCCCCTATTATGCGCAGCAGATGGCTGCGGCACACCACCGTCCCCTGACGGTTGGCTGCGGGGTCGAGGGCGCCGACGGGGTGCTCGACGTGACGGCAACCCGCAGCCGCGAGGCGGGGAGCGTCGTGCTCCACATCGCCAATACGGGTGCCGAGCCGCTGCGTGTGGGCCTGCGTGTGGACGGGATGGGGAAGGTTTCCCAAGCCCGCATGGTTTCGCTCTCGGGCGACCTCGACGCGGTGAACACCCCCGAAGAGCCGCGCCGCATCGCCCCCGTCGGGCGGGAACTGCCGGCCCGGGCTGCGCAGACTGTCGACATAGCGCCCTACTCCTATACGATCGTGGTGCTGGATGAATAACCCTGAAAAACCGAAGACTATGAATCTGAAAAGAACCATGCTGGCGGCGCTCGTGGCCGTCGTGCTGATCCCCGGCGGGCTTTGGGCGCGCGGGAAAACGGGCAATGCCCGAATCAAGGTCGACATCGAACGCCAAAAGGGCGAAATCGACCGGAATATCTACGGCAACTTCGTCGAGCACCTCGGCCGCTGCATCTACGGCGGGCTTTACGAGCCCGGATCGCCCCTTTCGGACGAGAAGGGCTACCGCCGGGACGTGCTCGAAGCGACGCGGGCGCTTCGCACATCGCTGGTGCGCTGGCCGGGCGGCAACTTCGTCTCGGGCTACCACTGGGAGGACGGCATCGGCCCGCAGGCCGGACGCCCGACGCGCATCGACCTGGCATGGGGCTTCCGCGAGAGCAATGCGTTCGGCACCGATGAGTTCGTCGAGTGGTGCCGCCGTGCCGACACCGAGCCCTATTTCTGCGTGAACCTCGGCACGGGGACGATGGACGAAGCCCGCAACTGGGTCGAGTACTGCAATGTCGAGAAAGGCACCTACTGGTCCGACCTGCGCCGCCGTAACGGCTACGAGAAACCCCACAAAGTGAAATACTGGGCCCTGGGCAACGAGATGGACGGCCAGTGGCAGATGGGGCACAAGAACGCCGAGGATTACGGCAAGTTCGCCCTCGAGACGGCCAAGCTGATGAAGTGGATCGACCGGGACATCAAACTCGTCGTGGCCGGGTCGAGCGACTACAACGGCAACTGGATCGACTGGAACCGTACCGTGCTGGAGTACCTGAAGAATCACGCCGACTACATCGCCCTGCACAACTACGTCGAGAACCGGAGCAACGATTATTACAAGTTCATGGCCACGACGCGCTTCGCCGAGAAGGCTATCCGCATCACCGAGGGGCTGATCGCCGAGGCGATGACCAAGGCCGAACGCAAGGATCCGATCTACATCGCCTTCGACGAGTACAACGTATGGTACCGCGCCAAGGGCGAGGAGGGCAACGAGGAGGTCTACAACCTCGAAGATGCGCTGGTGGTATCGACTTTCCTCAACATCTTCGTCCGCAACGCCCATGTGGTCAAGATGGCCAACATGGCGCAGCTGGTCAACGTCATCGCCCCGATCTTCTCCACCAAGGATGGTTCGTGGTACCAGACGATCTTCTACCCGTTGCAGCTCTTCGCCACGCATTGCCACGGCACGTCGCTCGACACCTTCGTCGACTGCGACACCTATGCGCTGGGCAGGGAGCGGATCCCTTACCTCGACGTATCGGCGGCCTATGATGGCGAGGCCGGCGAAGTGATCGTGAACGTCACCAACCGCCACCGGGAGCAGGCCATCACGACCGACATCCTCTGCCAGACAGGACGTTTCGACGGCAAGGCGACGGTATACGAGGTCAACGGCCCCGACATCAAGGCCGAGAACTCGATGACCCGTCAGGCCGTGAAAACCGTGACCAAAGAGGCACAGGCGCGGGGCGACCGGTTCACCTATGCCTTCCCGGCGCACTCGTTCACGCTGATCCGCATCCCCGTCGTAACCGACTGACAGCACCCTGCCCGGCGGCAGGCGCCGTCGGCCCCGGGCGGGGGCTCCCGAACCCGAATAAAATGAAACAGAACTTATTAATCGTATTTTTTATGGCAGGAATGCTTTCCGGATGCGGCTCCGCGCGGCATTCGCAGGTCTCGCGTGCCGCCTTCCGCTCCACGGTGGACGGCAAGGCGACCGACCTTTACACGTTGAGGAATGCCCGCGGGCTGGAGATGACGGTGACCAATTTCGGCGGCCGCGTCGTCGAATTATGGGTGCCCGACCGCGACGGCAATTTCGCGGACATCGTGCTGGGGCACGACAACCTCGGCGCTTACGTCGATCAAACCGGAGAGCGGTTCCTCGGCGCCACCATCGGCCGTTACGGCAACCGTATCGCCGCAGGGCGCTTTACGCTCGACGGGAAGGAGTATACGCTGCCCCTGAACGACGGCCCCAACAGCCTGCACGGCGGTGCCAAGGGCTTCGACATGGTTGTGTGGGATGTCGTCGAGGTGACGCCGCAGAAGATCGTATTGGCCTGCCTCTCGCCCGACGGCGATCAGGGATACCCCGGGAACCTGAAGGTTACGATGACCTACGAGCTGACCGACGACAACAGCTTCGTCGTCACACACGAGGCCACGACCGACCGCCGTACGGTCGTCAACCTCACGCACCACTCGTTCTTCAACCTGCACGGGGCGGGCGGGCCGCCGATCAACGACCATGAGCTGATGATCGCAGCCGATTTCTTCACGCCCGTCGATTCTACGCTCATCCCCACCGGCCGCCTGATGCCCGTCGAAGGCACGCCGATGGATTTCCGCCGTCCGGCACCGATCGGGTCGCGCCTCGATGCCGATTTCGAACAGCTCCGCCACGGCCACGGCTACGACCACAATTGGGTGCTGTCGCGCAGGAGCGCCCATGACCTGGAGCTGGCGGCTACGGTCTATGAACCCGCTGCGGGGCGTTATATGGAGGTTTGGACGACCGAACCGGGCATTCAGTTCTACGGCGGTAATTTCTTCGACGGCTCCCTGGCCGGCAAGGGCGGCAAATCCTACGGCCGCCGCGCTTCGCTGGCGCTCGAGACCCAGCACTTCCCCGACAGCCCCAACCATCCCGGCTTCCCCTCGACGGTGCTCGGCCCCGGCCAGCGCTACCGCCATGTCTGTGTCTACAAGTTCAGTACCCGGTAGGTATATCCCGATCGCTGAAACACCCGGGTTCGTCTTGCGGGCCCGGGTGGCTTTTTACATGGACGAGCAGGTTGCCGTCTAAATGGTAGACATATTTGTACAGTCTGTCGCCGTGTACCGCTCGAAGCTCCGCATGTTCCCGTTCAGGCCGTGATTCAGGTCGCGTTCGACCCGGGCGGGTATAATAGAACCGCTCCGGAGGCTGTGAAAGTATCCGGAGCAGTTAAGCATACGGACTGACCGGAAAATATTTCTCCGCAAGGGGGTCTATCGAGTTGAACCGTGCGTTCATACCCTGCAATCTGGCCTGCGAGTCGTATAGGTCGACGCAGAACCTGGACTGGAGCTCTTTTCCGTTGTACCTGAATTCGTTTGCATCAGATGTTGCCAAAGAACTGTTTTTATGCTGCATGCCGTATGGCATGTAGTCGTATTCAGCTGTAACGACCCCGTTCTGGTTTACGATCGCCCTCACGCTCCCCAGATGGTCGTTCAGGAAATAGCGGGTATCGTATTCTCCACCCAGTCTGCCAATGCGTCCCATGGCAAAGGGAGCGCTCTCGAATGCGGGCTTTGCCGAGTCTAAGCTGTAACGGACGCTTCCGATATACAAGTATCCGTTACCCTGGACGTCTGTCGAGGTGACCATTTTAATCCTTGGGGAAGCGCCATGTCGTGTAATCGTTATGCCGTAGGTCTTGCATGCGGATGTTCGCCTTTCTCAGCACGCTGTCGCGTTGTTCGGTGCTGACTGGGCCTATGATCTTGTCATCCCATGCGCCGTTCAAATAATCGTATTCCCGGGGTTGGATAATATACCATGTAGGCTGTTCCAAGGAGTCTTGCTGCGCCACTATAATTTTATCGTTGTAATAGACATGTTTAATTGAGCCGGCAATGTATTCCGTGTAATCTTTATCATAAAGTAGAAAACCGAATTTCGATTCATAAGCTTCAGACATGGCTGGATCACTTGTAATTAAGTATCCTGTTGTAATAGGCCAATTATATTGACATGATACAACAGAACAGGAGATTAAAAAAAGAAAAATAATTTTTTTCATATTGTACCAGATTCATGTATTCTAAAATATTAACCCATTCAAAACTTGGGATACGCATCACCCCGGATTGTTTTTGCCGCCAAAATTTCATTTGAAAACTTTCACCTCTATTAAATTACCATTTTCGTCATAATATTTCCATTCACCATATTCGACAGAAAAATCTGATTCTGGGCTTTCACCCTCATTCCATAAAAGCAAGCCTTCTTCTTTTTTTCTTCCGTTAGGATAATATGAAGTCATATAACATTTATAATCAGGGGTATATTTCCCTTTGTTGTTTCCGGTAATAATAGAGTGAATATTTTTTGTAAACTCTGAAAACGTCATCATTAAATGTCCGTAGTCCCCAAAATGATACCAAGTACCTGTTATGGTATCATTCCTGTATTCGCCAAACAACTCGAGTTCATTTCTCCTCGTACTGAATTTTTTGTATATCCCATTTTTTTTACCATTTTGATAGTACGTTTCAGTACGCCAATACTTGCTAGTGTTCTCCTTCCAAAGTCCCTCCTTTTGTCCGTTATGATTATACCGATTAACTTTATCCTCATATCCGTTTTGTGCTAATACAACAAAATTAAATAGGCTAAAACATATAGCAAGTATTAATACTACTCTTGTTTTCATAGTTTTATCATTAATTATTACCAAAAAAAGAACGTCTTGTACCACTCATGAAAAAATTAAATGCGGGTAATCGTGTTGCATTTACTGGGGTTGCTAAACTGCGCGAAACAGTTACGCTAATCGTATTTGTGCGTTGCGTGTCGGTGTCAAAATTCCCAATAAAATCAGACCAGCTATTTCTATCAATTAATAAGCAACCTTGGGAGATTGCGGTTCCCGCACTTGTCATTCCTGTTAGGTTGTTACGCCCGGGCTTATGTATATTAATTCCTTCTGCATAAGTCCTTTCAGGATGTGCAGGGTTAGCGGCGTCTAATTCTATTGTTTGAGAAGCAGCTTTTTCATCTCTCATTTTTAATGCGGTATAACTGTTTTTACTGCCATAATGAGTTCCGACTGTTGCGTGATAAATACCTTCTGGAATTGTTGCATAATCTTCACTTGACGGGCTGGTATTTGCATCAAAGGTTGTAGTCGTGCCATCTGCTAAATACACTGTCGCAGTTGAAGAGCCCATATTGTAATCACTCGAAGCATCGAATGTCCCATTATCAGAAAAGAAGATTGCCTGCGCGTAAAGTCCAGCCTTTAAAGTCCCGCTTTCATTATACGATTCTGCTGCATCAATCCATTCATATCCATTGTAAGTCCGGTTCCCATCATGATCCTCATCATAAGTTGGTCGCCATGCCAGTCCATCCGGGTCAATATTCTTTATCGGATTGCCTGCGCAATATGCGTATGGACTGATGTCGGGCATTTCCCCAGCGAGGGGGTCTATCGAGTTGAACCGTGCGTTCATACCCTGCAATCTGGCCTGCGAGTCGTATAGGTCGACGCAGAACCTGGACTGGAGCTCTTTTCCGTTGTACCTGAATTCGTTTGCATCAGATGTTGCCAAAGAACTGTTTTTATGCTGCATGCCGTATGGCATGTAGTCGTATTCAGCTGTAACGACCCCGTTCTGGTTTACGATCGCCCTCACGCTCCCCAGATGGTCGTTCAGGAAATAGCGGGTATCGTATTCTCCACCCAGTCTGCCAATGCGTCCCATGGCAAAGGGAGCGCTCTCGAATGCGGGCTTTGCCGAGTCTAAGCTGTAACGGACGCTTCCGATATACAAGTATCCGTTACCCCGGACGTCAGTCGAGGCGACCTTCTCGCCATTCCAAAGATAACAATAATTTGCTAAAAACAGTTTTCCCGCCTGCGAATGTAGCTCCGCAGGTGCGATTTTTTCCGGCAGGTTGAGGAAATCGTATGAGATTTTCAGTTGATTCTGACCGTCATATACCAGATTTCCCATCGCGTCGTATTCGAAGGGATTGTCTGCCTCCTCAATGCCGAAGGCTACCTTTCTCTCCGAGTCTTTTGTGCCGGGATAGCGTTTTACACGGACGAGCTGGTTGCCGTCGAGGAGGTATTTATACTTGAGAATTTCATCGCCGTTGTAGCGTTCGAAACTCCGCATGTTCCCGTTCAGGTCGTATTCCATCCTGCGCTCGGTAAAGGTGTTGTCCCTGAGCGGGGAAAATCCGGGAAAATTTTCGGACGGTTCGCGTTTATACAACTCGGCATCGGTCAGGCGCCCCAGCATGTCGTACGAATAAGCATAGGTGTTATCCCCCATGACGTCACCTCCCCGGTTCCAGGATATTTCCGCGATATTTCCCGAATACAGGGGTTTGGCGGCCTGCGGTTTGAAATAATTGAGTTGTTCGGTGAAGATAATATTGTGAATCCAGAGCGTATCCCCGGTTTGCAGGTTTACCGATGGGGCTTTGATTCTGTGCGTGATTCCCGAGAGCCAGCCCTGGATGTTGTATTTGTGTTCGGTCTCCAAGCCGTTTCCGGCGGTTTTTGTTTGCAGGCGTCCCAACTCGTCGTATGCGGACGCAACGTCGGCGCAGACCTTGCCGTTTATGGAAACTACCTCGCGCAGTTGTCTGCCCCGCCCGTCGTAGGTGTAGGCATAACGGAGATTCAGAGGTTCGCCTTCGGAAATATTATGTTGCTCGTCGCGGATCAGGATATTTCCCGAATAGTCGTATTTGTAGCTGATGCGCAAACCGTAACCGAGCGGGGTGGTTTCGACCGACTGGATTACCCGGTTGCGGGCATCGTAGTAGAATGTCCGGCGTGCGGACAGGGGGGCTTTCCTGGCCGGGGAGAATACGGATTTGTCGAATGTTTCGAAAATCTCCTCATGCGTTTTCAGCCCGCGGACGTTTGTACTGCGGATGGTTTCGTCGGTCACCTCGGCGACGGGAAGGAACGCATGTGTGCCGAATGCCGGAGAATCCAGCCGGTATTCGTCGTAAATATAACGTTCGGTATCGTGCGGTTCGGTGACGCCGAAAGCGAGGTTTGTGACGGCCGGATCATATGTTACGGGGCGGTAAGGCTCTTCGGGGTTGACCGGGAGGAGCGGGTCTTCGGGATCGACAGGGAGTACCGGATCTATGGGAACAGGGTCGGGGGTGACTGGGTCTGGCGGATCCACAGGGTCGACGGGAGGTCTTATGGGATCTGTCGGATCCACGGGGCCGACCTGTGTAGTTTGCCGCAGGGTCACCTTCGACAGGCGTCCTATGGGGTCATAGGTGTAGGCGAGCAGAACTTCCTGCGCCTTCATCGCTCCGGTTTGGCGGGTCAGCATGCGCCCGTCGGCATCGTAGGTCATAATCTCCGGATCCTGTCCCGGGATGTGGCGGGTGGTGACATTGCCGTCCCCGTCGTAAAGATAACGATAGCAGTATTTCCGGGCGTTGCCGCTGTCCGGTTCCCATATGCTGCCGGCCGTGAGCCGTGCGCTTCCCTCGGGGGAGACTACCCACCGCAAACGCTCCATGTCGTCGTAGATGTAGTAGGTATCGGCATGTTCCGAGGAGGAAAGCCATTGGCGGGAGAGTATTTTCAGCCCGTTGGAATTTGTGAACACTTCTTCGATCGCGCCGTCTTCGTCGATGGCCGTCGTTTTGCAGAGCGTATTTGCATCGTACGGTTCGGCTTTGCCGACCAATGCCCCGCCGGGTGTGAGCGAAAGCTGGAGGACTTCGTCTCCGGCGTTCGTTCCGTAGCGGTTTTCGCAGAAATGATCCATCAGGCTCTGGTACTCTTTACCGGGTCGGAATGTCTTAACCTGCCGGTCGAGCGGGGAGTCGTCGTATTCCCGGTGTATGCGGGGAAACAAGGCCGTACTGCTGTTATACAGCGTTTTGTAGTACCGGTCTTGTCGATTGATCAGAACGTCTGTTCCTGCAGGTATGTTGTCCTCCGGGGCTGCGGCGAACGGCAGGTACTCGTCTTGCCGACGTCCTTTGGTATCGTAGCTGAAGAATGTCACGAGGTCTTTCCCCGACGGCGAACCGTTGACATTGACAGTTTGTTGCGGACGTCCGAGCCCGTCATAGTAGGTGATGTCCTCGATGTAACCAACACCCGTGCTGTCAGTCGCCGTCTTGGTGGAAATGTATGCCTTGCTTCCTGTCTTGCAGGCCACGATATTCGAAGTGGCTTTGCCTCCTGTCGAAGTTTCTGCCACACGGCGGTAATAAGCCGGTCTGGCAATTTTTTTTGCAGTTTTTTCTCCCGTCGAGATCGTTTCCCAGTTTTCCAGATCGGTGCTTTCTTCGATACGCGTGTGTTCCCACGCAACGGACGGACTTTTTTTATCGTTGATGATCACATAGCGGTTGTCTTCTGATAGTGACATGGAAATAAGTCCGGCATCCAATGCGGTAAGGACTTCTACCGTATTCGAATAAGCGGTCTGTCCCCCGCTTCTTGTGGCCTTGCGGCGGTAATAGACCGTTTCTTTGCCCGTGACATCGGGCTGGCAGGTTTCACCGTTTTGTCCCGGCATGGTAGTCCATTCCTGTGCGGTTGCAGTTTTCTTTTCCCATGTATAGGTGAGTTCCGGGTTGTCGACGAGATAAAGTCCTCCCATCGCAGGACGGTATGACGATATTATGGGAGGCAGTGTGCCGAGCGGGTAAATTTCCGGGCCGTTGAGGGTGATCCTTCCGCCGAAAAATTCTGAGTAAGGTTCTTGCAAATAACTCAAGGTTATCCAAAGCACCTCATTGTCGTCGACGACATTAATGTGCAGGCGGACTTGCCCGCTGGCGCTGTAGTCTGGATGGATCATTGCGACTTCGATGAAAAACGTGCCGCTCATATTGGTTACGGACGTGACAAGCGGGGAGCTGATTTCGTAGTCGAGTAATTTGACTTCGCTGGTTACCAATTTGATTTTGCCGGAATCCCCTGCTGCCGTATAGGCCAGGGAATACTCCAGCTTGCCGCCTTCCGGGGGAACGAGGGACGAGGTGGTTACGAGTTTGTAACGCGATGTCTGCCCGGCACACGTATTATATGCCGCAAAGAACAGGATGAGTAAAAGGAATATGTGCTTTTTCATAATGGTCGTAGTTTAAAAGTGGTACTCGAGAGTCTGAAGCGCACCCAAACCGTCGTGCACCCCGGTCAGGCGGCCGTGGGAATCGTATTCGTAGCGGGACTCCTTGCGTGACGGGTCGAGGTGCCTGGTCAATCCGACATGGGGTTTGTATTCGTATATATCGACATAGGCACCTTCGATGGCGTATAGGTTGTCTATCTGCTGTTGGGAAAGGCCGCCGCTGAGCGGCGTGTTTGGGAGTCCCGCCGCCAGCCTGACCCTGCTGTATGTGGCATTCATAATTTTTGCCACGGGATATAAGCCTCCGTATCCCCATATGTAGCTGTATAAAGTTCCCTCCGCATCCCTTATCTGGGTGACGTTGCCTTTCGTGTCGTACGAGTCGTAGTATATCTTGGGCACGTATTCGAGTATGGGCGGAGTTGGCGGAACGGGGCTGTGGCTAACCGCGACCGGCTCCTCCAGCTTCGTTTTGCTGATTACCGAAGGTTTTACCATGTTGTTTATTCTGGTGTACTCGCATTTGGCGGCGGATGTGATGTAGTGGTCACTGGACTGTCTTGCGGGTTGCGAGGATTCTGCTATTTCTGCGGGATAATCCAGCGGGTATGTTCCCGAACCGGCGACGCTGACCGTTTCGTGCAGGTATTTGATCTCCGTAATGTAGCAATGTCCGTCGGCGGACGTCCGCATCGTAAGGCTCGGCTGCCCGTATTTGTTATAGTTGTATTTTGTTATGGTATACAGCGAGTCGGCGCCGAAATAGTCGATAGCGGTTCTGCTTGCCACCCGGTAGTCGCCGATCGGTTTCCTTACGGAATACGCATAAGGGCCGCTGGCGACGACATAGGCCGTGTAACCGGGATCGTGGTACTCGTAGGATGTCTTTTCGCAGCGTACCTTTTCGTTTTGCGCATTATACATCGTTTTCGTATGGAGTTTTCCACGTTGGTTGTGGTGCGAGTTCGGTTCCCGGAGTATATTGTCGTAAAAATCTATGCGGTTGCTTACCGGATAGTCTTTAGGTAGTAAATTGGGAATAATCGCTATCCTGCTTTGGCCTGCATAATCGTCCGGATGCGTTTTGTAATTGTTGAATTCGTATTTGACCGAGGAACCGTCTGCGAAGATTTCCCGGACAACCCCATAGCCGACATGCGATTTGTCGAATGTGTTGGCCGGGTATTGCAAAAGCGGCAAGATAATATTATATCCTCCCCGTACATCGCCGTAGAAGCGGGGGAAATGCAGGACTATTCCCGACGAATGGGTGGCGTCGGCCATGTATTCGTAACTCCGGGTCTGAAAGCTCCCGAGTACATCCTGGTCGGTTATTTTCCGAATCCTCACACCTCCGGTTTCATCCGAATCTCTGAAAAGCGTGGAATAATCGTTCAGGGCCGCTCCGTATTGGGCCGGCATATTGCCCGGAATTTCAGTCCCGGGATCGTCCGGCAACGGTGTAACCACGTCCTCTATTTTGGGGTAGTTCCGCTTGAGTACGATATACCGAGCCCTGTTCGCCTCGTATTCGAACTCCGTGAACCCGCCGGTCGGGTATTCGATCCGTCGCAGACAGCCGATTATACTGTATTTCCAGTCGGGATTCCTGTATGGCAGTCCAATGCTTTCGTTCATGTCCCGGTCGGGATTCGCAATGACCATCGGGCAGAAATAGTCGTATCCGTTTCCCTTCCCGTTGTAGTAGCCCCAGAAATCTATATCTGCCGTGGTCAGTCCCGGATAATCGTACTCTTCGTAATAGTCCATTTTGTAGGTGCCGGTTCCGGAGACGTCGATGGATTTGAGGATCAGGCGGTCGTTTTTGACCTTGTATCCGAAACGGCATGTGCGCAGTGTCTCCCGGTTGCAGGTGACATCAATCCTGTCCAGCTTCTTCAGCTCCTGGGCGATCGTGCCGTCATAGCCCCGGTCTCCTGGTGTAGGCGTACCGTTTATGTCGTAGCAGCCTTTGGGCAGGTACGTCAGTTCGATGTTTAAGGCGTTGTCGACCGATATTCCCGTGAGGTAGGTGGTGCGTGTGATGCTGGCCTGCCGGTGATGGATCGGCATCTGTTCGCTCGTTCCGTTGCCGAGCTGGAACGAGGTGACATAGTAAGGGTGTTTTGTATCCCGGTTGATATAGGTGCCGCCGTGGTTCGCCCCGTCGTAGGTGAAACTGATTTTCCGGCCGTTGGGGGCGGTTACCGAGGTGAGCATCCAGCTTACGACCGGATTCGCCGGGCCGACGGCTAACTGGTAGTTCCCGAAACTTCCGAGGGAGCCCTTGACCATGCGTTCCAGGGCGGACTCCTTGCCGCCGAAGACATAGGTATATCCGTCGCCTGTCGTGATGGTTATCGTCGAATGTTCGCCGTTGCTCTGGCAACCGGTCATTTCGATCCTGTATGTTCCGTGTCCTCCCTGGGTGTTGTATATCCTGACCTGGCGTGCTCCGTCGTAATGGAATGTCCCGGAATGTCCCATGAAGCTGAAATGGAAGATATCCGCATCGACTTCGCTTTCGTGGGAACTGGCATCCGTGTATGCCTGTGCTGCTGTGGAATAGTGTCCCAAGCTCAGGTTCATCAGGTCGGATTCGTCATAGGGGATCGTACCGCACAGGAACCCGTTGACGTGGCCGGTGTTGCTGCCCCCCGGACTGAAGTCGTCGAGTCCCCGTATTTCGCGCGTAATGGTGCCTCCGCAATTCAAAAACCAGTTGAGGCCCAAAATGCCGGTTTGGCGTTGGGGCAGGAATCCGTTGGAAGCATAACCTGCGGACAGGGAGAATTGGAAATCCGGATCCGAATATTCATAGAGGAGGACATCGGCTTGTGCTGTCCCCGTATAATAGTTTACGGGCGTATTCCCATACCGGATAAAGCTCCATGTCTGCGGGGTAGGGCTGTATTGCATGAGCGGAGGATCGGTCAGGTTGTCGAACGATTGTGGGAAAGCAGCATGCCCATAAATACCGAACAGGGTGGTCAAGACTGTCTGAAGTAGGTGTTTCATAAAAAGAGTTGTTTGAGGATAATAGTAACGACAAATAAAGGGTAGTGGAAAATTGTGGGGAGGCTCCACGCAGGGAGTGCTTTTATGCAAAGATAGGAGGGCTTGGGGATTGCCGAGTCCCGAATGCTGGGAAATGTAACCTTGCAAAATTTATGTATGATGCTGGTTATCAGTTAGCAGTATGCAAATAATCTTATCCGCCACTTACATCTGCTGCGAATTTTTGTAATGTGTTGGTACTTAATTTTTTATCCTTGTATGCCGAGAGCCGGAAAATACGATGGCAGTTAATGAAAAGGCCGGAAGTTTTTACTCCCGGCCTTCCGGCTGACGCCTGCCTGTCGCTATTTTTCAGAGATATACCTCTTATATTCCGTTCGTGTAGAGTTTTTTATTTATCCGGTGGCATTTGACGTAAACCGAGTTTATGTTGTTAAGTTCGAAAATGATACATAATTCACGGGGTGTAAATCCTTCTTTATGAAGCATATATAATAATTGGTCGTTCGTGCTTACTTTTGTCCGGGAGGTGAAGAAATGCCCGCAATGGTTGTCGACCACATGATAGGCCATCAATTTTTTGATGGCCATCTCCTTTTGCAGGTGTTTACGCATCAGTTCCGGATGGTGGTAATAGGTGTATACGGTATCTATCAGGATCCGGATATAATTCAACCGGGCCGTCGCCAGCTTTGAGGTATTCCGGAAATGATTGCAGAAATATTGGTATCCGGCCAGGACAAGCAGGATGTCCATAACGAAAATTATCAGGATGTATATCATCGGGTTTGGAGTTAGGGATTAATTGATAAAAAAATTTTCAGCTTGTATTTCCGTTAAGGCGAATGGTTTTTTTGGAGCATACAATAACCTTTTTTTATAGTAAGTTATTTAAGAACCCCCATTTCCGGATAACATGCTTGATATACATATCGTTATGAATCAGACGGTTGGAATTTGGAAAGCCAAAGATAAGATTTTAGTCGGGAATGTGTATTGATAATCAATGTTTTACGCTGGAATTGAAAGGCTGTTTTTTATGCCTGATTGTGCCATAATCCCTTGGCCGCATTATAATTTTGCCTTATAAAAGAACCCGAAACTATGATGCGTACCCCTTCCCTTGTTTATCCGAGACTTCGTGCCTTTTCGCTTCCGGAACTCCTGGTTGTATTGGTAATTATCGGCATATTGGTTTTGATCGCCTTGCCGAACCTGATGCCTCTGATTTCGCGTGCGAAGGCGACGGAAGCGCAGCAGCAGCTGACGTTCCTTCACACGTTGCAGAAGAGCAATTTCTATACATATTCCCGCTATTCGGCCTCGCTCGAGGAACTTGGTTTCGAACAGCAGGAGCTCGTCACCGACGGCGGCCGGGCCAACTACCTGATCGAGATCGTCGAGGCTACGGAACATGGCTTCCGGGCCACGGCCACGGCAGTCGTGGATTTCGACGGGGACGGGACGTATAACGTCTGGGAGATCAACCAGGACAAGGAACTGAAAGAAACCGTCAAAGACTGACCCGATGCTTTCCCACTGGCCCTATAGCCTGCTGTTGTTCCCTGCCCTGCACCTTGCGTGGGAGGACTTCCGTATGCGGGAGGTTTCCGTTCTTTGGCTGGCCGTGCTGGGGGCGTTGTCCGTGGCGGTTGGCTGGGGCGTGTCCGGGCTGTATCCGATGCTGTGGCGTGCGGTGGTGAATGCCGGGGTGCTGGCTGCGCTGGGCTTTGCGATGCTGCTGTACCAGTTGTGTCGCCGCAGGCCGCTCCGGGACTTTTTCAGTCGGGACTTCGGTGCGGGCGATGCAGTGATGATGGCGGCCGTCGCCCCGCTGTTCGCACCTGGCGTCTACGTGCGTTTCCTGCTCGCGGCCAGCCTCGCAGCACTGGTGTGGTGGGGCGTCAGGCGCCCGGCGACCATTCCCCTGGCCGGATTTATGGCGCTGACGCTCGCCGTGTATGTCGCATGTAAAACCGCCGGACTATGGAACTGACCCGTACGATTCCGACCGAGGTGATCCAACTGCTGACTGCCGCCGAGTCTTCCGAATACCGGCTCGTGCCCTGCGCCCGCAGGGGGAGCGAGGTACGCTGTTACGGCGTTGCCGGCCATGATTATGCACGTGCAGCCGAGGAGCTGGAGGTGCTCTACGGGTGGCGGATCGCCGTCGAGCCCGTTGCCGAAGGGGAACTGCAACGCCTGCAGGCACAATATTACCGCCCGGATACGGCGGGAACCCTCGCCGGCGAGCCTGCGGCATCTCGCCTTGCCGACATCGCTTCTGGACGGGGTTTCCTGTTGTCGCTCATCGGCGAGGCGTTCCGCGACTACGCCAGCGACATCCACATCGAACCCTATGAGGAACGCTGCCGTGTACGCCTTCGTATCGACGGCAAACTGGCCGAACGCTATGTCGTGGATCGGAGTCAGTACGCGCCGCTGGTGAACCAGATCAAGATTCTCTCGAACCTCGACATCTCCGAGAAACGGCTCCCGCAGGACGGGCGCATCCTCTACGACCGCGATGGCAACAAGTTCGACGTACGTGTCTCGACGCTGCCCACGATCTACGGCGAGAAAGTGGTGCTGCGCCTGCTGACACGTCACGTAGAGCTGCTGGAACTCAAGAACCTCGGTTTCACGTCGCAGCAGTACGACGACTACTGCCGTGCCATTGCGCGCCCGTTCGGCATGGTGCTGATCTGCGGCCCGACCGGCTCGGGCAAGAGCACGACGCTCTATGCCACGCTGCGGCGGCTGAACCGTACGTCGGACAACATCCTGACGATCGAAGACCCCATCGAATACACGCTCGAGGGGGTGAACCAGGTGCAGCTCAAGGAGGAGATCGGCCTAACGTTCGCCAGTGCGCTGAGGACGTTCCTGCGGCAGGATCCCGACATCATCATGCTGGGCGAGATCCGCGACGGCCCGACGGCTCAGATGGCCGTGCGCTCGTCGCTGACGGGGCACCTTCTGTTTTCCACGATCCATACCAATACGGCCTGGGGTGCCGTGGCACGCCTTGCCGACATGGGGGTGCACCCCTACCTGGTGGCCAATACGCTGGTGATGACCGTTGCCCAGCGGCTCGTGCGCCTGCTGTGCCCGCACTGCAAGCGGGAGGCAGCGGTGACCGGCGAGGTGCGGCGGCTGCTTCCCGGACATGCCCCCGCCCGGTATTACGAACCTGTTGGTTGCAAGCGGTGTTTTTATACGGGTTACAGCGGCCGGCGTGCGGTGTACGAGGTGATCCCCATGGACGACGAACTCTCGGCAGCGGCCCGCAGCGGCCATGCCGACATCGGCCCCCTGCTGTCGGCCCGGGGCATCTCCTCGCTGCGCGATGCCGTTGTCGGGCTTTTGCTGCGGGGCGAAACTTCGCTCGAGGAGCTGATACCCTTGCTGAACTATTAGCCTATGAAATACCTTTACCTGCTGTTTTTGCTCTTTCCCCTGTGCTGTGCTGCGCAGGATGCCGATTCGATCCGCTTTGCCGGTATCGACCGCAAGTTGGAGGCGCTCGTGGAACGCGACTCGACGTTCGCACGCACGGTCGACGTCACGGCGGGACGCCTGCCCCTCGCGGAACTGTTGCGCAACATCGCCCGTGCGAGCGGCGTGAACCTGTCGGTGCGGAGCGTCGAGGATATTCCCGTGTCGTGCAACTTCACCCGGGCGCGTGTCGACGACCTGTTGCGTTTCCTCTGCCGCGAATACCGGCTCGACATCGAGGCCACGGGCAATATCGTCTCGGTCTTTGCGGCCGCAGCCTCGCCGCAGCCCCGGCCCGACCCCGATGTTTTTTACAATGCGGCCGACACGACGCTCTTCTACGACCTGCGGGGCGAACGGCTGATCGACGTGGCGAAAAAGGTCACGACCTTTTCGGGGCGTAACATCATCGTTCCCCAACCCCTATACGATTACAAGGTTTCGGGCTACGTGCGCGCCATGCCCTTCGACGGGGCGTTGCGGACGCTGGCCTGCGTCAACGGCCTTGTCGCCGAGAAGGACGCTTCGGATGTCTGGACTGTGTACCGCGAACCGTCCGCACAGTCCCCGGGCGAACCGTCCGCCCCGGCCTATACCCGCCGCCGGCAGTTCTCGCCCAACGAATTGCAGGTGGATTCGCTGGGGCGCATCACGGCGCATATCACACGGGGCAACGTGCAGGACATCATCCTCGACCTGTGCGACCAGCTGCGGCTCAATTATTATTTTAAGTCACCTGTCAGTCTCACGACGGGCATCTGGGTCGACGACACGGATTTCGAGACCCTGCTGGCGGTGCTGCTCAAAGGATCGCAGTACTCCTATTACTGCGAGCGGGGCATCTATGTCTTCGGTGCGGCGCAGGGCGACGGGCTGGCATCGGTGACGGTCGTACCGCTGGCATTTCGCGCCGTTTCCAAACTCGAGGATGCGATCCCCGCGGCGCTCAAGTCCGGGGTGGAGATCAAGACCTTCCCCGACCTGAACAGCCTGATCCTTTCGGGCGACCGCCGCGACGTGGTGCGTGTCGAAACCTTCGTCAAGTCGGTCGACAAGGCGGTGCCGCTCATCACGATGGAGATCATCATCGCCGATGTGCAGCGGAGCAACATCCGTGAGATCGGCCTCGGCGGCGGTGTCGGCACTTCCCCGACGCAGACCGCGGGGACGCTGGGCCCGGGGTTCGACATGACTTACAGCGCTGGGGCTGTGAACAACCTGCTGCAGCGCATCCAGGGCACGGTGAACCTGGGGCGTGTGAGCCCCAACTTTTACCTGAGCCTGCAGGCGCTCGAGGAAAACGGCACGGTGCGGCTGCAATCCACGCCCAAGCTCTCGACGCTCAACGGCCATGAGGCGACGCTTACCAGCGGCGAAACCCAGTATTACAAGGAGGTGCAGAACAACTACTATGGTACGCAGAACCCCATCTCCTCGGAGTCCTACCAGTGGAAATCGGTCGATGCGAACCTCTCGGTCAAGGTCACGCCCTACGTTTCGACCGACCGGCATATCACGCTCGAAATCGAGTTCGAGCAGACCGAGTTCACGGGACGCGAGCAGGAGAATGCCCCTCCGGGAACCGCCACGCGCAGCTTCAGGTCGATCGTCAAGGTGCAGAACGAGGAGATGGTGCTTCTGGGCGGGCTCGACCGCAACTCGCTGGAGAAATCCTCGCGGGGCATCCCGTTCCTGGCGCGCGTGCCGATTATCAAGTGGTTCTTCGGCAAGGAGAAACGCAACAAGGTCGAACGTACGCTCAATGTGTTCATCAAACCTACCGTTATCGAATGAAACTGTTGCCACGCATACTGAACCGGATCGCTTTTGTCCGGGCGGAATTTACCTCTGCGGATGAATGCCGCACCGAGGTCTTCATGTGGCGGAGCGGCATCCTTTCCCCGACGGGCCGGGCGACGGCGAAAAACGCCCTCGCCGTGTTGGTCGTCTGCGGCCAGGGGGTCGTCACAAAGCCGGAGGGCTGCCAGGTCGTTGCCCGTGTCGAAGCCGATCCCGAGACCTTTCTGTGGAGCTCGGCGGGCGGCGCGACCTCCTTTGTCCGGCGGGAGCGGTTGCAGTCCGTGCTGGCCGTGCTGGCCGCCGAAGGCTGCGTGCCGGTCGCCGTGTACTGTACGGACGCCGCGGCGGACTTCGGACAGGCCGCAGGGGTATATGCCCGGCAGTTGGGCGATACCCTCGGCTGGCGTATGCTCGTCCGCCTGACGCCCGAAGCATCGGCCGTCGCCCAGGCGCTGGTGAGGCGGCTGGGATTTCAGGTGCTGGGGTTGTGCCTGCTGTTGCTTGCGGCCAATGCCATGCTCGCCCCGCGGTTGAATGCGCGGCGGCAGACATTGCAGGCCGCGCTGGCGGCGCGTGAACGGACGGCCTCCGGGGCGGCTTCGGCCGATGCGCGGCAGCGGGAGCTGCTGGCCAGGTTTTCGGCCGGTTCCGGCGTTCCGCGTTCCCTTCTCTGCGACAGGGTCGGGGGTGCCGTGCCCGAACGGGTCGTGCTCACGGCGCTGGATGTCGAACCCCTTACCGGGCGCTTCGAAGCCGGCAAACCGATGCAGTGCCGGGAAAATACCGTCGTCATCCGCGGCGTGGCCCCCGCGGCGGCCGATATTTCGGCCTTCGTGCAACGCCTTTCGCAGACGGGATATTGCCGCGGCGTGCGGCTGGCCGGCGTAGAACGCGAGCGCGATGGCGACCGCCTGTCGTTCCGCATAGAGACTGCGCTATGAAACTGCCGTATAAATACCGGGGCGCCGTGTTGCTGGCGTCGCTGACTGTCGTGCTGCCTTGGGCGGCGTGGCGGTTCGCATTGGGGGATACGTTCGGGACGTGGCGCGAATGCCGGCGGCTCTGCGTGCAGCTTGCGGCGATGGCTCCGGCCCCAGCGCCCGGGGAACGGGTCGCCGCCGTGGTACAGGGTTCCGAACTCGTGTTCTCGGGATTGCTGCTCGATACCGTGCGGCAGGCCGCCGACAGCGTCGGCGTGCAGGTTAGGGGCTATGAGCCGCTCGTGACTCTCGCCCGGGACGGCCTGGCGGTGCACACCGCGCAGCTGACCTTGGCGGGCGGCTATGCGCCGTTGCTGCGGGTCGTCGGGGAGCTCGAACGCACGCTGCCCCGGTGCCGCCTGCGTTCGCTCGGCTGGCAGAGCTCCGCCGACCGCCGGACGCGGTGCTTGCAGCTGACCCTTACGTTGTATATCCAGCAGGTTGTACTCAAAAAATAATGCCATGAAAAAACTCTTACCCCTTTTGTTTCTGTTGCTGCCAGTCGGCTGCGAAGTGCTCGAAGAGGATATTTCGCACGACCGGGTGCCTGTTGTCGCACCTGCCGACAAGGTTTCGGTCGCAGCCGGAACCGTCGATTTCCGGTGGGCGGCCGTGGAATACGCCACAGGCTATGAATTTACGGCTGTTTCGCCTTCGTTTGCCGCCGCGGGACGTGTCGTGGCCGATACGGTGATCCGTGCCGATACGCTCGCCCGCCGTTTCGGCTGCCGGCTGTCGCTCCCCGTCGGGGAGTACGAATGGTGCGTTACAGGGTTTAACGGCGGTTATAAGACCCCCAGGGAGATACGTTCGCTGACCGTCCTGCCTGCCGAGGAGCCGCAGGAGCCGTCGCAATCCGAATAAGCTGCCATGAAGTCGCGCTGGACGACATACCTGTTGCTGGCGGCCGTCGCTGCGGTCTGGAGCCTCGTGGCCTGGAAGATTTGCGCCCCTGCCGGTGCCCCCGCCGCCGCGGGGCCGATAGCTCCGGTGCCGGCCGCGCCGGCAGTTGCGTCCGATACGCTGCGGCTCGACTATCCCGACCCGTTCCTGAAGGGCGCCGCACGGCCTGCAGCGGCTGCGCGTGCGGCCGTGCGGCCCCTGCCTGCTGCCAAAGCCGCGGCACCCCGGCGCGGGCGGGTGGAGATCGTCCACCTGGGCACCGTCCGCTCGCTCGGGCGGGTGCTCTATATCCTGACCGTCGGGGAGAGGCAGTACGAACTGCTGCAGGGGGAAGCTGCCGGGGAGTTCGTGCTCACGGCCTGCGATCGGGATTCGCTCTATCTGTGTAAAGACGGGGTTACCTATGGCGTGAAATTATGCGACTGAAATGAAACCTCTTGGAACATACCTGCCGGGCAATGTCCTGCCTACGGTCGTCGTGGCTACGGTGCTGATGCTGGCCGGAATAGCGGGCCTGCTCGCGTTGTGGGAACACGAGACGCTGCTTTTCGCCCGCAGCTGCCGCCTGCGGCAGGCACGTGCCGATGCCGAATCGGCCTATGCGCTCTACCGGCTGTATCCTGCGTGCCCGGAACTTACCGGCCGTGGTGGGTACCTGCTTTACGACTCCCTGCCTTTATCGCGCGTTTTTGTCGAAGTCCGCCCATGGGGGCTGTATGAAACGGTTACGGTGACCACCTCCGACTCGTTGCTGCGGGTCTGCCGCCTGTGCGGCGCCTGGCCCGACGCTGCGAAAACGCTGTTCTATGCCGACGGACGTTCGGCGGTGACGCTCGCCGGGAAGACCGAACTGCATGGAACGCTCGGCCTGCCGCGGAACGGGCTGGTGTACGGCAGGGTGGGTTCCGATTTCTTCTGCGGGACGGAGATTCCCCGTGCGGCGATCGGCCGGTCGGGGGGCGGACTCCCGGAACCGGATGCGGACGCCGTAACCCGCATCGCGGCGCTCTTCGCGGCACGGCCGCGCATCCCCCATGGAACCCTGCCCGACAGCCTGTGGCACTCGTTCCTGCGGGACTCGGCCGCCGTATTCGGGCTCGGGGACGCCGAAGTGGGCGATTGTTCGCTCCGGGGACGTATCGTGCTCTATGCCGACGAACTGCGCATCGACTCCGCCTGCCGCATGGGGCATCTGCTGGTCTGTGCACGCAAGGTCACCGTAGGCTGCGGAGCCCGCATTGCGGCGCAGTTGTTCGCCCGCGATACGGTCGTGGTCGAAGCATGCGCCGAGCTGGAATACCCTTCGGGCATCTATTCGGGGCGGTACGCCGAGGTCGGTGCCCGCGCCCGGGTCGACGGGTATGTGATCGTCTGCGACACGGTGGGCCGCAAGAAAGTGACGGCTTCTTACCGCCAGTCGCGCACGGCCCGCGTACGGGGCCTGCTCTGGGTGGACGGCATCGCGCAGGTGCAGGGTGTCGTCTCGGGGCGTGCCCTCCTGCGGCAGGCGGTGTGGTTCTCGCCTCAGGGGTACTATAAAGATATGCTCTACGATTTCACGTTGCTCGAAAACCCCGTTACGGCGCAGCCGCTCTGGCTTGCATCCGTACGCAGAAAGGAGGCCGTATGCGTCGAGTAACCGGACGGCTTGCGCACGGCCTGTGCCGGAGGTTGCGTGCGGCTTCACTGTTGGAAGCCGTCGTGGCGGCGGTACTTTTCCTGACGGCCTTTGCCGCGGCCATGGAACTGGTGCCGCGTCTGACGGTGCGTGACGACGATGCGCTGCTCGTCGCCGAGGCGGAATACCGCGTGGGGCAGGTTTTCGGGAAATACGCCACCGGACTGTGGCCCTGCGGCGAATATGCCGAGCAGTACGGATGGGGCAGCGTCGAAATCCGCATCGCTTTTTACCGGGATTTCGCGGACATGCAGGTCGTCACGGTCATGGCGCAGGTCGGGGGCAGCAGGAAAAAGATCGTACATAAACAACTTGTCTCATGTGTGCAATGACGGGATACGGCCGGACTGGCCGGGAACTTTCGCAATCGGGGACTCCGTCCCGGGCGGGCCGGGGCGGAGTTCTGTGGCGCCCGGCGTTACTGCGTGTCCCGCTTCTGCGGGGTTCGACTCTCGTCGAAACATTGGTGATGATGCTCGTGGCGGGGATCGTTTTCCTGACCGTAATGGACGGAATGACGCTTTTCACCCGACTGCAGGTACGGCGGGCGGAGGCGTTGCTGGCAGCCGGACGCAAGGTGGACGGGTATTACCGCACGCTGTCGCTTATTACGGCTGCAGACAGCGTCTGCCCAGCGGCGCCGGAGTGGTTGACGTTGTATGGCGGTGGCCGGCAGGCAGAACTCATACTCCGGGATTCGGTGCTGGTATACCGTGCCGGGGCGTTCCTCGACACGTTGTCCGACGGAGTATGCCTGTTGCGTCTGGAGAAGTGCACTGCGGCACCCGATACCGTGCAGGTCGGTTTCGGGGCGGGTTTCACGGCCGGGTTCCCCGTGCCGGCACCGGCGCGGTTGTACCGCATTGTATTGGACGAAATAGAGGAAGGTTATGGCTACGAAGAGTAAAATTACCGATGCCCGGCGCGAAGTCCTCTATGCCGAGCTGCATGCCTTGCTGACCGCGGGGCTGGATTTCTCGCACGCTTTCGCACTCCTGATCGAGGGCGAACGGGACGTGCGGGTGAAAGGATTGCTCGAGCGGTTGTACAGCGGCGTGGTCGGTGGTGCCGCGTTGTGGCAGGCCATGGAACGCAGCGGTTCGTTCCGCCCGCTGGACTGCGGCGTAGTCCGTATCGGCGAACAGACCGGGCGCCTGCCCGAGACGCTCGATTTCCTGCGCGAGTATTACCGTAAACGGGCCGCACAGCGCAAAATGCTCTCCTCGGCGGTGAGCTACCCGCTGGTGATCCTCTCTACGGCCGTTGTCGTCGTGGCCTTCATGCTGGCGGTGATCGTACCGATGTTCGAACAGGTCTACGCACGCATGGGCGGTGAGCTGCCCGCACTCACGCGGTGGATCATTGCCCTGTCGAAATCATTTCCTGCCTATGCCGGCATGATCATCGGATCGGGGGTTGCCGCATATATCGTCTTATATACCAATCGAAACCGAAAGGAGGTGCAACGATGGACTTCTGAATGCTTATTGCACCTGCCCGTTGCGGGTGCGATTATCCGTAAAAATTACCAGTCGCAGTTTTGCAAACTGCTTTACCTGCTCACCTCCTCGGGAGTGCCGCTGCTCACAGGCGTGGGGATGCTTGCCGACGTGATCGGGTTCTATCCCTACCGGGAGTCGTTCGGAGCCATCTGCCGGGGGCTGGAGCAGGGCGAACCTTTCTCGTCGGGCGTCGCGAAGTTCCCGGGGCTTTACGACCCAAAACTCGCCGCCCTCGTACGCGTGGGCGAGGAAACAAACCGGCTGCCCGAAATGCTCCGCCGCCAGGGCGAGGTGCTCACCGAAGAACTCGAACACCGGATCAAGCGCATGGGGACGCTGCTCGAACCGGCGTTGATCCTGCTGGTCGGCCTTTTGGTCGCCGTAATCCTCATCTCGATGTATATGCCCATGTTCCGCCTCGGCGGGATAATGGGGTAATAGGGCGAATGCCTGGCAAATAACGAATTTCTTGTATCACCTGACCTGTTTTCTGTATGGATACTCCACCAGTTTGTTCGGAATGCGAGGTGCCTTGCGGCCTTGCCTGATCCTGCGAGAAAATCCCGCATGCAATGAATTATCAACTATTAACCTGAATGATTATGAGTTTATCGAATTATAAAAACTTAGGGCGAATCATACTATTGCCGCTTATACTCGGTATAGTTCCGATAAGCGGTTATTCCCAATGGGTTGACCCTGCGAACGGTGTCGTGGTGGAACCTTCGGCATCGATGAGCCAATTTATGCGCTATGGGAATACGCCGGTGTCGCTGTATACGGGCAGCATAGATGTTTCAGTACCCGTATATGCTTATGAAGATCACGAATTCAATGTCCCGATTTCGTTAAAGTATGCTTTCAGCGGTCAGAAACCCAATGACCCGGCCGGCTCGGTCGGCCTCGGCTGGGTGCTGAATGCCGGGGGATGCATTACAAGGCAGATAAATCATCTGCCCGATGAGGCTATGGCTACGGGTAACGACAATGTATATGGGTTTTATGAGATGTGTCGGAACGGATGGTCGGTTCCCAGTATCATATCCTCGACATATCCGTTTTGGAATACATCGGATTATTTCTATCCGATGGGGCGGGAGAATGTCGAGGCTGAACCGGATATTTTCAGCTTTAATTTTATGGGACATTCCGGAAAATTCATATTTTGGGGAGAAAATAAGATCGTCGTTTTCGAGACGAGTGGCCCCAAAGGAAATTATATCGTAGAACCGACGGTTGCATATGCGAAAATTACAGGTTTCACGATTAAAACCAAAGACGGTTATACCTATAATTTCGGCGGGAATGAAAATCTCAATACGGCAAATGACATTACTTCGTATAATTATAAATTCGGCACTTGGCTCAATAAATACAATGGGCCCCAGGTCATGTGGCCGTTGGTCTCCGTTACCTCCCCGAGCGGACGAAAACTTACTTTGGAGTACGACAAACCGGACGAATATGTTGTTACTGCCCGTCCGACCAGTTACCTTATCGACGACGAGGGAAATGCGGGAAATCCTGAAAAGGAACTCAAGTGGGTTCACTTTGCATGCTTGAGTGAGCAGACGCAAAAAAGCCTCTATCTCAAAAGGATTTCGCTGCCGAGTATTTTTTCAGTGGATTTCAACTATTCGGGGATTAGGAACCGGGAGTCGTATTATGACAGGCAGGGAACAAGCCTGACAAAGATGACCACCGAACGGTTGCTGGAATCCATCGTGGTAAAAGATCTTTCGAATAATACTGTGGTCAGAACCGTGAGTCTCGGACACACAGAGGGACGGCCTAATCCAGTGCCTGTTTTGACAAATGTCCATATTTCGGACATAGGATATTATTCCTTCAATTATTGGAATAAGGATGATAACAGCATGGCTAATTATTGGACTCCGTATAAAGGAACGCTCGGGATCGACCATTGGGGGTATAGCAATGGGGCGGACAACAGGGGATACCTGAGCTATTTCCCTACTTCTTCGCTGGATAATAACAAGGAGACGATCACATCCACACAACGTAATCCCAATTTTAAGTATGCCTTGTGCGGTGCCCTGCAGGAGATCTATTATCCGACCGGAGGTAAAACGGAGTTTATCTATGAACCCAACGATTATTCGGCGGCGCTAATTAAGTCCGGATTGCAATATGGGGAACCTTATCTCGAAAATTACGAGAGTAATAAGACTGCGGGGGGAATACGGATCAAACAGATCATTGATTGCAATTATGATCCGCAAAAGGGACGCTGGACGGATACGGTGCGTATCCGAACATATAAATATAAAGGTGCGGACGGTAAAAGTTCCGGAGTCCTGTTGCGTTCTCCGCGATATCGGTCAACACAAGTCCCGAAGACCGCAATCCCGAATACCTATTCCATTCAACGAAACTTTATGGGAGCTTCCGATATGCTCGAATGTATAGATACGGATTACCATATTGAATATAAAACCGCGACCGAAACATATCGGGACGGATCCTACTGTGAGTATGATTATTCCAATTACACGATGGGAAGTTGTGCCGACAGACCTATTTTTAATTTTAAAACCGCAACCTCGCAATGGGCTCCGGGAGGTATCGTAGTCAATGATCCCTACCGGTATTTTTATATGCGTCCGGGATCGAGAAAAGCTGCGCGCGGAAAATTGCTCTCCAAGACCGTATACCAGGCTAAGGCAAAACCCACGGATGCCGATGTGCCTTCATACATGGAAATTTATAATTATAATACCATTGTGAGCAGTTGCTGGCGTATACGTATGACACGCTATTATTGGTATCAACAAGAAATAATTACGGAATCCTGTCTGATGAATTCAAGTTCAAAGGTTAATTTCTTTGGCGACGGAAGTTCGATGTCGATTAATACGGATTATAAGTACGATTATAATACCGATTATGTGAAAGAAATAAAAACGTACGATGCGACGGGAAAATATACAAAACAAACTATCGATTATGCATCGGGAGTGGGGTATGTTGCAGGCTCACCTTTCCCGGAAAAAGTTCACACCCAGGTTATGATGCCCGGGGAGACTGAATACAAGACGGTTGAAGTGAAAAAATACGAATACTTCGGACTCAAGGTAACCCCTACGCTGGTGATTCCCCGGTTAATAAAGCTGTGGATGACACACCTTGACACTCCGAAGACATATTCCTCCGCTGTTGAGCAGGAAAATGACCTCATCCTGGAACAAACATTTGTGCCGGGTGCGTCGCGCTTCAACCAGATTACGGGTCGGGACGGAACCGTAACCACATATTTGTATGGCAGTAATGGTTGCAATCTGCTCGCTGTGGTTCGTAATGTCTCCTACAATGATGTGTCGGCTGCGTTGGGGAACTTTGCGACTTTGAATAATTATAGCCTGACAACTGCTCAGGAAACAGCCTTGAGGAATATGCCCGGGGCAGTTGTCACGACTTATTCCTATACGCCGCTTACGGGGCTTGCTTCGGTTACCGACCCTTCGGGAAGTAAGCAAACATATGCTTACGATACTTTCAGACGGTTGGCAAAGATCTATACCGGAGGCAATCTGGAACAGGAATTCAAATATCAGTTGTTCAATTAAGGTGAAAATGCTATGAAACGAATAATATTCTTGCTGGCTGCCGTGTTCGGGTGCCTGCAATCCAGCTATGGCGTTGTTTCCGATTTGCCGGATAGGGAAGGGCCGGTTGATTTTGCTACAGATATTACAGACAGAGCCGATGTGCAGACGACACCGCGGGTGGTGACATGCAGCACTCAAAAAGTCCTTTTGGATGAAGCCTTTTCGATTACGGTACACGATGCATGGCCTGGAGTGACTTATTCTTTATATAAATCCGGGGAAATGATTCAATCTGCCGAAGGAACAGGACGCGATCTTGTTTTTACAGGAGCATTCGGCCCCGGAGAGTTTTCGGTCAGGGACAGTCAGGGACAGGAAATGAAAAATAAGGTGACTTCCCCTCATTATTGGCCCTTGACATACGCTTTCGATAGGCCTTCGCTGGCCTACAGTCCGCCGCATTTTCGGGAAAATGGCGGTCTCCATCAATTTACATTGGCTGCAATGCCTTACCTTGATCCGGCAGAGATGGATATGTTGTTTGCCCGGTATAATGCCGGGGACTATCCGAAATGGGATAATCAGGTTATGCGTATCGAGGTGGCGGAAAAGGAGAAGTATTTCAGTGGTGAATATTTTGTATATTGGATTTATCATATCAATGTATATTGTGCTCCGAATGTTACCTCTGATAACGTGATAATAAACGATGCCGGATTTAAGGTGTATAATGTGTCATCATATGGTACATTTGGTCAACTCGGAACGGGAGGCCAGCTTACCGACTGGAATGTGAGAGTGGTGCGTGATACGGCTTTGGGAGTGGGGCTCTGTCTGACTAATACACAGCCGTTGGTTACCTATGAATTGTATAATAACGGTATATTTGCCACCTCCAAACAGCAGGATTCGATGAGGGATCTGTATTTCTATGATCTCGACCCTGGTGTGTATACCATAAAGGCGGTATACAAGACCGTTTCGATGGAGCATCAGGGGGAATACGAAATCCAGTATGATGTGGATATCAAGAAAAAACCATGCATTCTGGTCGATGAAGCAACTCCTATTGTATTAGGTGCCGATGGCGGAACACGAATCCTTTCCTGCACCCGTAAGCCATTTGTCGAGATTGCAAAAATCGAACAAAATATCTCGGAATTCAATGCGCAGTCGGGAAATGTCAAGATGCGGCTTCTCGATTCATCGACGGATCACTGTAATATCGAATTGACATGGATGCCGAATTATTCGGTAAATGAACTTACCGTCGATTCTCGATTTATTTTTAACGGAACAACCCTCGTCCGGTTTATTGTACCTTCGAAAAGTACGGTCACGATTTATGATATGGAATATGGTCTGCAGCCCAATCCGTATATAAAGGTTTTAGGTTCCCAATCCGGGTTTACCTACGAAACCCGCCGCCAATTTTATGGAAACGGGCCTAAGATTACCGGAACAGGCAGCAGTATTTTATTCGAAAATCTTCCGGAGGGGATTTATACTGTCTGGGCGACGGATCCCGCGACGGGCTGTACCCGGAAAATGAACGGCACTGCTATTTTGGATCCTAATCCCGATGAGCTGTTTTCAAGCAGGGCAAGTCTGATATCTACGAAGACCTATTATGACGGCACGCACTCCTATGCCGATATCACCTACTACGACGGGTTCGGAGCGCCTTACCAAACGGTGCTCAACAGGGCTGCGCCGGATGGCCGGAATCTGGTGGCACCGATCCTGTACGACGACATGTACCGTGACAACGCTACGGTATTATTGCCTTTCCCCGTCGATATGTATACCGGGGAGCGCGTGCTGAATGCGGAGCAGGAACAGCGACGCTATTATTCACAGCGAACCGACGGCGTGCGGGATAACTCGGCCTATTCGACCAACGTGTTCGATAAGTCAGGCCTTGATCGTATTCGTTATAGTTACCGGCCCGGAGATATATACAGACAGGAAAATAAATTTGCGGAGTATCTGTATGAAACCAACGATACTGCGGATAAGGTGCTCGATTTCAAGTATAATTATGAAGACGGATCGATTACCGTTGCCGGATATGCCAAGGCGGGGTTATACACCAAGAATACGGTCATTGACGAAGACGGAAATACATCCGCACGGTTCGCGGATGCGAATGGCAATACCGTTCTGGATCGCCGCTATTTTAGCCAAAGCTACTTTACGGATACATATTATGTCTACGATCCCTGTTTTAACCGCCTCGTCTGGGTGATCCCTCCCGAAGGCAGCGCCCGGATTATATCCGGCTTTGTGTTGAAATGGGACGACGACACTGCGAACCAGTATTGTTATCGTTACCTGTACGATGGCCGTGGCAATATGATCGAACGCAAATTGCCCGGTTGTGAGAAGGAATCGTTCGTTTACGATAAGGGCGACAGGCTCGTATTCTCCCGCGACGGCAACCTGCAGGCCCGTAAACAGTGGCTTTACCATGTTTACGACAACCATGGGAACCTCCTGCGGCAGAATCTGCTCGACTACGATATATCCCGCGAGCAACTGCAGTCCCGCTATGAGACCCTCGTCGACAACCTGTTGCCGGTTTTGGGTGGTACGACGGATATGGATATCCCGTATGATTCCGATGGCGGGGCAACATTGTCCCGGAAATTGGCCCATTATGTTTTCGGCAATGTGGAATATTCCGAAACCGCGACGGGTTTTGTTGAAACGGCATGGACAGCCCCCGTAGATATGGCATACCGGGGCGTCGGGTTCCCCGGCACGCCGCTTCAGGATCCAAAGGGGTTGAAAACCTATGAGAAACTCGCCGTGCTGGGTGACGATGCCGGGGAACTCCGGTATGTGGAGCGCACTTATTTCTACGATTATAAAAAGAGGCTCATGCAGGTCGTCGAACGTAATCCCGAAGGCGGGATTTCCCGTACGTCCTACGATTACGATCTTGTGGGAAATGTCGTGCGCTACAAAGAACTTCGCCAGCCTTATGCCGGTGCCGATGAAGATATGGTGACTGCCTCATATGTCTATGACAACCGCAGGCGCTTGATCCGCGAAGTCAGGGCTTTAAATTACGAGAATTCCGTGGCTGTGGATTATGAGTATGACGACCTTGGGAAATTGGTCGGCAAAACAACGCGTAACGGAGGTTTGAATACGACGATGGCATATAATCTTCAGGGGTGGCAGACGGATATGCAGGTCACGGACAGCGGCAGCCCGCTGTTCGATACGCATCTGCGCTATTATGATCCTCAGTATGGAGAGACTACGCCCAGCTACGCGGGTAATATTTCGGAATGGACATGGCGGCAGGGTGGAGAGTCCGACGAAAACACGTATGCCTTCACCTATGATAGCCATTCCCGCCTGACGGATACCAAACAATATATCAATGGAATGCCCGATAATCAATTTATTGAAACAGGTTTTTCATATGATTTGAATAGTAATATCAAGGCGCTCAAACGCTATGATAAAGGAATTTTAAAAGATTCGTATAATTATAATTATTTGGGGAATCAATTGCTGGCAATCTATGTCCGTCCTGTTTCCTCCCGCAATGCCGTGCCGCAGTCTGTGGACTTTGCTGCCGCCGTCCCGGTTGACTTCGCGGGACTGGTTATTCGCGATTCGCTCGATCCGGGTGTTATCATTCCCCCTGTCGATCCGAATAATCCCTTTGACCCGACCGACCCGACTGGCCCGACCGACCCGACTGGCCCGACCGGCCCGATCAAGCCGGTTAATCCCGGCGATCCCGATGATCCGGGGCCGGGCATTACCGTTCCTCCTGGCTTAGTCGTCGATCCGACCGACCCCGGGAAGTATGATCCGACTATCCCCGTCTTCCCCGCAACGCCCGACGAAAACGAAGGTGATATCCCCGATCCGACTCCCGATCCTGCCGTGCCTGTTATCCCTCGCGACACGATCTACAGCGGTGTAGGGTATGTCTACGATTCCGCGGGTAATGTGCTTTACGACTCCCATGCGGGTTTGAACCTCCGCTATAATGACCTGAACCTGATCGAAAAAGTAATGCGTGGCGATACGATTGTTGCAAAATATTCGTATCTTTCGGATGGTACCAAGCTCTCGGCGACGGACTCCGCGGGCAACGGTCTTTACTACTCGGGTTCTTTGGTATATAGCAAGCAGAGCGCAGCCCTGACGATGGAGAGTTGCGCCTTCACGGGCGGTCGTTTTGTAGCGACAGCTACGGGAGTCGAAGCCCGATATTTCGTGATCGACCATCTTGGCAGCGTACGTGCGGTAGTCAACGGCGATGGCGAAGTGCTGGAACGCAACGATTACTATCCCTTCGGCAGTCGTTGGGACGACGGCTTGCTGTCGGACAACCGCTACCGCTACAACGGCAAGGAGGCTCAGGCTTTCCTGAACAATCCCTATTTGGACTACGGCGCCCGTCAGTACGATTCGGACGGTGCCATATGGCTTGGTAAGGATCCTTTGTCGGAAAAGTATTATCCGATAAGTCCGTATGCATTTTGCGCTAATAATCCGATCAAATTTGTTGATTCGGATGGAAGAAAAGTGTATTATGCACCCGGAGTATCGCAGAAGTTTAAAGATAAATTTGCAGCTACTATAAAGTATATGAATTCTCGAGGTTCGGCTGGAGATATAGCAAGTCTGGAAAAATCAGATAAGGTATACTATATTGGGGATAAAGATTCTGCAGGTAAAAGTAATAAATTCGTTGTAGATGGAACTCAGACAACAATATATTGGGATCCAGATACAGCATATCAAACAACAGAAGGAATTTGGATTTCTCCTGCGACTGTATTGGCTCACGAAGTAGGACATGCCATTGAATATGATAAACAACCTAATGAGTTTATGCAAAATGTTAAAAAAGAAGATGGCGATTATGATAATATAGAGGAACGTAGAAATATTACAACAACAGAACAGAAAGCTGCCAGAAAACATAAAGAAATAAAAGACGGAACAGTCACTCGCAGAAATCATAAAATGGCAGATAAGTCAAATGTAAATAATCTAACACCATATGAAATTGAAGACAAGTTCAGGAAGATTAATGAGTTTATTAATAATTCCAATTAGTTTTTTTTGCGCATGTAATTTTACAAAAACTCCAACAGCTGAAAAAGCTATACAAGTGGCTGATAGTGTGGCGATATATTATTACCAGTCTGGTTTTTTGTCATTTGCTGCTATATCTGCAACTGAATTTGCGGATGAATTGGCCGAGAAGTCGATTGTGATCCGGGATTCTGCTACGGTGAGGCGTTTAGAAAACGGACTTTCAAAATTAAAGGTGGATTCTGTAAGGAATAATTTAGATGTTCGGATTATGTTGGTGTTTTACAAATCGAAGAATGACACGTTGTGGGTGAGTGCTTTAAAGAATCATAATATGCAGTTGAATCGACAAATAATGCAAAAAGACACTGCCTTTTGGATGACAATTAAACAGGTGATTTCTGAAAACGATTCCGTATTTCGTCGCAGATTTGCGAATTCTTCGGATGCTTACATATAGTTCATTGATTTTCCCGGATATCACTAATTTTAAAAATTTAAATCCGGACGGCAAATTATGTCGTCCGGATTTAAATTCGAATAACTATGAAAAATAATCTAATAATATCAATGGTATGGGGTGTGTTCTTTTATTTGGACATATCCTTGATAATAGTCATTATTCGTCAGATTATAGAATTAGGACTGTTATATTTTACGGATATGGGAAATACGTCCTCATTAATAATGGTTTTCGCAGCAGTTTTTTATAATCTAATAATTATTTTTGCCCTCCGCTATTATCTGTTGGGTGAAAATTTGAAATTAATATACCACCTGAGGAATTTTTGGATTTTAATACTATCTTTTTTCTTATTTTCTATTGTCAAGTCTGGCTTGGAGATGCTGAAACCTTTGGTTATCAATGAAAGTAATAATATTTTATTAAGAGATGATATTACTAATCAAATTCTGGCAAATCAGGTCGTAGACATTATGAATCGTTTTACAATAATTGTCAGCTTGATTGTGATAGGATATATCCTATTAAAAAAGAAAAATTTAGATACTGATAGTCTGTAATCTATTCCACCTTCTAATAATGACGAGGGGTAGGTATTTAAGATTTGAGAGAATTGGAAACTCTCATAAATAAAATGACAACATCAATAATATCATTGGCCGGGGACAACCTTTTGAGGTTGTCCCCATTGTTTTATATTTTCCGGAATTATACGTATCTTTCAGATAAGTACCAAGCTTTCGGCGACGGATTCCGCGGGCAACGGTCTTTACTACTCGGGTTCTTTGATATATACCAAGCATGGCTCAGCCCTGACGATGGAGAGTTGCGCCTTCACGGGCGGTCGTTTTGTAGCGACAGCTACGGGAGTCGAAGCCCGATATTTCGTGATCGACCATCTTGGCAGCGTACGTGCGGTAGTCAACGGCGATGGCGAAGTGCTGGAACGCAACGATTACTATCCCTTCGGCAGTCGTTGGGACGACGGCTTGCTGTCGGACAACCGCTACCGCTACAACGGCAAGGAGGCTCAGGCTTTTCTGAACAATCCCTACCTGGACTACGGCGCCCGTCAGTACGATTCGGACGGTGGTATATGGCTTGGTAAGGATCCTTTGATGGAAAAGTATTATCCGATAAGTCCGTATTCATTTTGCGCTAATAATCCGATCAAATTTGTTGATTCGGATGGAAGAGATATAAAAATCTGGTATAAAGATAATAATGGTCTGAGTAGATCCTATGTATATTCAGGAGGGTCCGTGACAGTTGCTAATAAATTTGTTAATCAGGTAGTCGAGGCATATCAATATAATAAACGAAATACCGGGGGCGATAATCCGATGACAAAAGCTGTCGAAGGGAATGTTATGATTAATATTATGCAAACAGATGGCCCTAATGGATATCGATCTGCATTTAATACGATAGACTGGAACCCGGAACTTGGGCTTGAAACTGAAACCACAGTTTTATCGCCTGCGACTTCTGCAGATCATGAATTTGACCATGGATTGGATGATATTGCATCACCGGATGAACACGCGAAAAGAGCGTCGACTCCAGATGCTCAATATGATACAAAAGAAGAACGTCGGGTGATAACCGGCTCTGAACAAAAAACAGCTAAAGCAAACGGAGAAATAAAAGGAAATTTACCGACGAGAAGAAATCATAAGGGACGTGATGTTATAACGACAGGGGTAACTTCGTCTGTCATTGATCCCACAAAAACACAAGCATATGAAAAGCGTCAAAAGGAAATACGAGATGATTCCAGTATTCAATGGGGAAATTTTTAAATCGTGGTTTATTATTTGCATTGCTATATGCACGGCAAGTTGCAGTAAGGCTGTTTACGTTAATCTGGAGAGCGTAGAAGCGATTCGATTTTTCTATTTGCCAAAAGGTGTTGAGACTCAACATGCTGTTTGCGATTATCGCGATGTTCGTACTTTTACAAATATAGTGCAGGATACGATCATTTATGATCGTAAAATAATCAGTCAATATATTGGATACGTTAATAAATTAAGACCTGTGAAACAGAGGAATAATGATTTTCGCATTTATTCGATTATTAAATTCAAAAATAGCGATGAATATTTTCATCTTGGATTCGGAGAAAATTTCGGAGTCGTTTTTGAACAACAACAGATGAAGGATTATCCAAAACTATTCCGATGGTTACACGATTTATTATACTCGGCACCGTATAACAAGAATTTACCGATGCATGAAGGTGAGAATGGTATTATTCGGATGTGAGATTTCAGAGATTATTTGATGACAATCTTGATATAGATAGTCTTTTAACATTATTCTATATCCTATGATTTTCTGCCGACTGATATATCAGTCGGCAGTTTTTTAATGTATATGAAGATAACGTTTTCTGATGCGTTTGTCAATAGATGATATTGATTTGTATTGTCTGGGGCAAAGAAATACTATCCCTCGCGACACGATCTACAGCGGTGTAGGGTATGTCTACGATTCCGCGGGCAATGTGCTTTACGATTCCCATGCGGGTTTGAACCTCCGCTATAACCAGCTGAACCTGATCGAAAAAGTAATGCGTGGCGATACAATTGTTGTAAAAAATTCGTATCTTTCAGATAAGTACTGAGCTTTCGGCGACGGACTCCGCAGGCAACGGTCTTTACTACTCGGGTTCTTTGATATATACCAAGCATGGCACAGCCCTGACGATGGCGAGTTGCGCCTTCACGGGCGGTCGTTTTGTTGCGACAGCTACGGGTGTCGAAGCCCGTTATTTCGTGACCGACCATTTGCCATTCGATAACAGGGAAAGAGTTATATGATTTTTTACAAAAATGTATTACAGCCGGCGTACCTATCACCTCAAATTAACTATAAAATGAAAAAGTTGAATGATACTGCTATTACCGTTCTTGCGATTGTAAGTACGATTCTTAGTTATCCATCTTGGTTACCCGTAGTATTAGTTGGGAATTTGTTTAGTAGTCTTGCCCCTGCAATATACTATATTATTTTTCTTGTATTCTCTCTTGCTCTTTTTTTTGCGTGTAAGTCTTTATACCGATTTTATAACCGAACAGAAAGTGCGCGTGCTGCTTTGTGGGGACAAATCGGATTTATCTTTTTAGTTTCGTTCACAATAAAATTCATTTTTGACAATCTATTAATATTGCCTGGCAGCCTTTGGGGGGCAGGAGCAATATATGGTATCGATCTTATTGTAGTCGCTCCGATCAATGTATTTGTTAGTTTAAAGATCGCACATCGAAAAATACATTGACCTTTAGGCGGGTGGTGGCAGTGGTATTGCCTTGGCTGTTGCCGGAGCGTGAACAGCCGGATACCTGCCTGTAAAAGCCTTGGATACAGGACAGGCTGCACCGGAATCGGATGCAGCCTGTCTTTGCGGAGGGCGGTTCGGGTGGAATATCCCCGCCGTAGCCTTTTCCCGGCCTACCTTTTCCCGGCCTATTTCAGGAGTACGAACCGGTTTTCATAGGGTTTCAGCGCCAGCGAAGTGACGCTTCGGCTGTCCAGCGGGTGTCCTGTCGCATCGGCCGCCGTAAAGGGCAGTTCGCGTCCCGAGGCGTCGAGCAGGGTAAGGGTGCCTGCCTGCCCGTCGGTTTCCCGCAGGTTGATCAGAATGCCCTCTCCGCTGGCTGCGGGGGTGCATGACGTGATCAGCACATGGCTGCATCCGCTGCGCAGGAATGAGCGGTCGCGGGTGTTGCCGTTGGCCTTCGTGGCGGCCGGCATGACGCGGGTGCAGAGCGGGATGCGTGCACTCCAGCCGAACTGCGATGCGGCCGTGTTCGAGGTGTCCCGGGTTGAACAGATGACGAACCCGCACTTGAATTCCCCTTCCTGCGAAGCGCGGAAATTCGTCGTCCAGTAATTGTTCATCAGCCACGGGAAGACATGCGGCTTTTCATAGGTGCGGGGCTGGCCATAGGGGTCGTCGAGCAGTTTCCCGAGCAGGTAGAGCGGTACCTCGCTGCCGCTTACGAGAATCTGGGCGTCGTCGTTGCGTGCCGCGACGAAATTCTGCACGGTGTTCCACGAGGCGCTCGTGCCGGGGATCTGGTCTTCGCCGGAACGGACTACGCCGCCCGGTACGTCGAACGTGAGCTTCGCATTTTCCAGCAGCCACGGCATGGCGACGTAGATCGCCGAAGGATCGGTCTCGGGGTTGCGGATGAAATCGTAGCCGAGCTCCACGCGTTTCACGTCGTTATACAGGCGTACTTCGACCTGCACGCCGAATTTTTCGTCGCATCCCTCGGCTTTGCCCGTGAAGCGGACGCTCTGGTAAATATCGCCCGACGTTACGCCCGGGCAGTGCACGTCGGAGAGCGAAGAGCGCCGGTAATTGTCGAATACTTTGCGTTCCATTTGGCGGCGGTCGCCGTTGAGCGATTCATAGACGAAAGCCCCCAGCTTCCATTCCGAGTCCGGGTCGACCATCTCCCGTCCCAGCTCCTTGTCGTAGAGCGAGGCGATCGTCCCCGAAGCCGGGTCGAAGACGATCCGGTAGAAATCGTTTTCGAGGCTGTTGTCCCGGAGTTCCGTGCGGCGGGGTGCCGCGGCCTTGCCGTCGCCGAGTACGATTTCGAAGGTCTTGTAACCCATGGCGGGGATTCCTTCCGCCCAGATGGCGTAATAGCGTCCTTCGCGGCGCGAGCGGATGGGCTGTACGCGCAGGGCTTTCCCGGCTGCATCGACGATCCGGAACTCGCGGTCTGCCGGGATCAGTTCGAAGTCTATGTAGACTGTCGCCAGTTCCGAGCGTTCCCAGCCGAGCGGGTTGAAGAACGTGAGCGTCGGGTGCGTCGAGCGGTAGAGGGCGCCTTGCAGGCGGCCTATGGCATCTTCATAGAGCAGTTGGGTGCTTTTGAGCGCCTCCCATACGTAGGAGCCCTTTTCAGCCCATTGCACCTGTGAATTTTCGCATCCGGGATTCCAGATGCTTTCCGCTGCCCCAAAGGTGTGCTCGTCGTAGAAGAGCAGGTTTTCGTGGATGCGGCGCAGTTCTTCGTGTGTCCCGCCGCTCTGGCCTGTCCCCTCCATTTGGGCCATCGAGAGCATCGCTTCGATGGCGACCAGGTCGGATTGCGTTTTGCGTGAGGCTGCCGTCTCGCGTGCCGCCGACCCGAACCCGTCCGTCCACCAGTCGGGGTAGGCGGCCCGGTATACGGGCAGCTTGTCGCCGTACTGGGAGTCGATGCGCCCGAGGAATTCGTGTGCCGTGGCGCTGCGTAGCTTCGGCCATGCGTAGCGTTCGTTCCATGCGCGGATCAGGTCGCACTCGCGCATCGACGGGGGCGAGTTGTCGGTCAGGTATCCCGAGTATTGCACGGCGATGACCGGGAACGGGTAACCCGTGCGTTTGAGGTTGCGGATGTACCCGAATACGCCGTCTTCCAGGCGGGCCATATCGCCCGTGTGGATGCCCCACGAGTTCCCGGTATGGTAATGGTCGCTGCGGAACATCAGCATTCCTTTGCCCGACGGGGACTCCCAGCGGTAGAGTGTCGGACGGTCGAACGGGACGAGGGCGCGGTGGTTGTTCGACCCGATCGAAAAATATTTCACGCCCAGGTCGGGCAGGTAATCCGCCAGGCACCATGCGATGCCGTTCACGTCGTTCTGCATGGCTGTTTCGACCGGCAGCCCCAATTCCCGGAATCGGGCCACGGGCTCGAGGAACGTCTTGTAATTGTTCTCGCCCGACAGCTCGGACATGTTGAAGAACATGGCCGTCACCTCGATCTGCCCTGCCTTGACGTACCTGATGAATTTGTCCACCTGTGCCTTGGGACGTATGCGCAACCATTCGCGTACGGGCCACGAGGCTTCGCATGTCCAGCGGAACTTCGCGTCGTCCGGGTAGTCGGCCGTCAGGTCGCAGTATTCCACGGCATAGTCGATATAGCGCAGGTGCTCGGTGAGTATTTCGGTCTGCGGTTTGGTATAGCCGATGTCCGTGTGCGTGTGCTGCACCAGGTAGACGGTGTATTTGTCCGCCGGGGCGATTTCCACCGCCGCCGACAGGGCTTTCCCGCGGTTGGGATGCACTTCGAAATCCACCGTGCGGCCTTCGTACCCTTCGGGAATGTTGACCTCGACGGTGTTTATGCCGCGTGACAGTGTGACCGTCCCGCCCGGTTTGCCGTCGTAGTTCCATCCGGCACGCTGGGGCTTGCCCCAGTTGACGAGGGTCAGCGTCACCGGGTGCAGCAGCTCCTCTTCGGTGCGGCCGTAAATCAGCCCCGGCTGCGAGTGGCTTCCGATGAGTGCGATGCCGTCGCCGGGGCGTGTGCATTTCACGCTGCGGTCGGCTTCGAGGACGATGGCGTCCCAGACGAGCCAGCTGCCGCCGGCATTGCGGATCGTGAGGAGGTTTTCCCCGGCGCCGAATGTCCCGGCCGGCAATAGGGCCTCGATCGCAAGGCCGCGTGCCGAGGTGCGTTTGGTATCCGGGTAGTTGATGTCGTCCCCGGCAGGCGCCTGCACCGAGGTGCGGAACCCGCCTGCGGAGATTTCGATCGTCGGGGGTGACGAGGCCTGCGATTCGACCAGGTAGAGTGTCAGCCGCATCTCCGCCCGGGAGGCTTGCGCATCGGCCCCGAAGCGGATCAGCAGCGATCCGTTGCCGTTGCCGGCCCATCCGTCCTGGGGCCCGGGCAGGATATAGGGGATCTCTCCCGGTGTGCTGCGCCCTACGTCGTACGCGGCCGCCGCGCCGGGGAACCGGCCCAGAAGGTCGGAATACGCGCCGTCGTACAACGCGAACTCGGCGGCCGAACCGTCTTTGCGGCCGATTTCCCATACGGGCCGGTAGGGTGTTGCCGACAGGCTGCCCCATAGCAGGGCCGCCAATACGGCGAGGATGGAATGCTTGTGTCTTTTCATATCGGAATTTTTGGGTTATTCGGGGTCAGTCCATTTTACGTCGGTCATTTTTGCCACATGCCTGCCGGTCATGTCGGTGATCTCCGAGCCGACGTTGAGCGTCAGCGGCCAGTAGGCTTTCAGCCCTTCCTCAGTCCCGGAGAAGTCGCATGTCACATCGGCTGCGGCCTCGGCCTCGGTGCGGACGTCCGCCCAGATCGAAACGTGCTGGATGTTGCCGCGCATGTAGCGGTTCGAGTAGGAGGGGGCGGTGCCCAGCTGCAGGTTGCAGGTCGGCTCCACGATGGCCTTGCCGCACGCGAAGCTCTTTACCAGCCGTCCGTCCAGATAGAAGTGCATCTTGTCGTTGGCCTTGTACGTGGCTGTGATGTGGTACCACTTGTTCAGCTCGATCGTGCAGCAGGTGCCGCCCTTCCAGCTCCCGTCGTTGACGTAGAACTGCAGGTTCGCGCCGTTGTTGCGGATCATGATGGCACCCTTGCCCTGCTCGCACGAGATGACGTTCTGGTCGCCCGCTGCGAATTCGTCGAAACGTATTTTCATCTCCCAAGTCAGCTCTTCCGTGAGATCCCAGTCGCCTGCGGGCCCGAGGTTCATCTTCGACCCGGCGTTGAAATAGGGGATTCCGGCCTTGACGATGTTCTCCCGGAAGGCTTTTATCGCTTCTTCGAGTTGTTTGCAGGCGTTCCGGTAGCCTTCGTCCCGCGAGGTGTTGTGCATGATGTAATAGGCCTGGTCGATGCGGGCCTGCAATGCCTTCTTCGATCCGGGGGCCGTGTCGCCCTCTTCGATCCCTTCCGTCGACTCTTCGACGAGCGATTCCGCCTGGCGGATCAATGCCATGAGCGTCTGATGTGCTTCGGAATAGTCGTCGTCGCTGCATGCGCATAACATCAGTGCCGCGCAGAGGAAGGCTGCGAATTTTTTCAGTATGGTTTTCATGGTCGTTTACTGCATTAGGTGTTTAATATCCTTCGTTTTGTCCCAGGGTTCTCCAGTCGGGCATCCCGTCGAACTGCGTCTGCGGGATGGGGCGTACGACGTGGTACTCCTTGATGTTGTCCTTTGCGTCGGGGTTGTAGATCCTCACCTGGTCGATGAGCCTGCCGAAGCGTTTCAGGTCGAGCCGCCGCTGCCACTCGCCGAAGAGTTCGCGGGCGCGTTCCTCGAGGATGAAATCGAGCGTCATGTCCTCTTCGGTGACCTTCATGGCCTCTTCGTATTCGGGCTTTTCGTGGTTGACGGCGCGTTTGCGCAGCTGGGTTATGTCCTCGGCGGCACCCTTCAGGTCGCGGTTCTCCGTGCTCCGGATACGCGCCTCGGCACGGATCAGGTAAAGTTCGCCCAGCCGGATCACAGGGTAGCTGCGATCCGACAGCTCCGACATGTTGCCCGGCCGGGTGTGGTCGTAGAACTTGGTCATGCCGATGAACGTCCAGCGATCCTGCGGGATGCCGTCGGCGTCGAACATGTCGTTGCGGTCGAATACCGTGAAGGTCTTTTCCATGCGCTTGTGTTCCTCGACGGGCAGTACGTCGGGGCAGAGGTAGAGCGCCGTGTCGATGTATTCGCGCCACTGGTTGAGCGGGAAGGCCGAACGGTCGTCGGCCGGGTCGTTGTAATACCATACCCATTGGTGCAGGTCGCTCCAGCGTTTGTCGGCGTCGCGGTCGAACAGATCCATGAAGTAGGTCGAGGGGATCGCCTGGCAGCCGCCGTAGCCCGTCCATTTGAGCATGGTCTGCACGCCCGGGAAACGGTCGATATACATGGCATACCACGACCAGTAGCCGTTGGCCTGGCGGAAGGCGTCGTCCTCGGTGAATTCCGTCGTCCAGATGAATTCGTTGTTGGTCTTGTCGTCGGCCCACAGGTCTTTGAGCGAGGGGCAGAGCTCCAGCCCGTAGTGGCCGATCACCTGCGATGCCATGTCTGCGGCCTCGTCCCACTGTTCGTTGTAAAGGTACATGCGTGCGAGCAGCGCCTTGGCTGCGGGCATGTCGATGCGCCCCGATTCCGTGGTGCGCGTGTCGGGGAAGAGCCCGATGGCCGTCTCGAGTGCGCCGATGATCTCTTCGTAGAACTTCGCGCGGGGCGAACGGCGGGCTTCGGTGCCCTCGGTCTCGTCGGTTGTCATCGGCAGGTAGCTGTCGCCCCACGTCTCGGTGACGATCCACAGGAACAGGGCCCGCATGACATACATCTCCGCTTTGAACTGGCTCTTTTCGTCTTCGTCGGCAAAGGGCGTCTGGTCGATCGTTTCGAAGAACAGGTTGATGTTGAACAGCGCTTTGTAGCAGTGGTTCCACAGCCATGCCACATTGCCGTTGGTGGCGTCGAGCCCGTAGTAGTCGCACAGGCCCACATCGCCCTGGTTCTTGCCGCGCAGGTAGATGTCCGTCCCCAGCTCGGTCATCAGCGGCCACTGTCCGTCGCCGCCGTAGAGGTTGTTGATCTTGGTGTAGCTCTGGTATACCAGCGCCTTGATGCCGTTTTCCTCCTTGAATATCTCGGTCGTCGACCCGTAGGTTTCTTCTTCGAGGAAGCTCTGGCATCCGGTCAGCCCTATCGTAAGTGCCGCCGCAAACAGGATGAATATCTTTTTCATGGTCTGGTTTTCGGATTTTAAGTTAGAACTGGACATTCGCGCCGAAGATATAGAACGACTCCCACCACGAGATGCCGCCCGTGTTCTGGAACTGGCTGTAACGCCACGGGGTGTTCATGGTCACATAGAAGCGCGTCTTCTTCACCACGCGCCCCATCCATGCCCGGGGCAGGGTGTAGCCGAGCGTGATGTTGCGGATGTTTACGTAGCTGTTCTTGTAGTAGCCCGTGGCGTCGAGGTATTTGATCGACTGTCCTTCGACCGGGCGTGGATGTCGGTTGGAAGGTTTTTCGGGTGTCCAGTAGTCGATCTTGTAGGTGTTCCAGCGTCCGAGCTGGTTCGCCCATTCGCTCGTGCTGCGGCCGTCGTGGGCCAGCGAGCCGAACTCGCCGTATACGTCGACCGAGAAGTCGATGTTCTTCCACTCCGCATTGATCTGCAGGCCGCCGACCCAGTCGGGGCGTGTCGTGCCGAGGATCGTGCGGTCGTTGCCGTCGATCTTGCCGTTGCCGTCCAGGTCGGCGACCTTGACCTCGCCGGGTTTCTGTCCGTAGATCGCAGCCAGGTCGGCTTCGTTTTCCTGCCAGATGCCTACCTGTTTGTAATTATAGTGTACGCCGTTGACCGGATAGCCTACGAACAGGCCGTTGTTGATGTCTTCCTTCATCTTGGGATCCTGCAGGCGTACCAGCTCCTCCTTGTTGCGGTAATACGAGAGGTTCACCCCCAGGTGGAAGTCCTTCGTTTCCACGGGGACGGTCGAGAGGCTTACCTCCCAGCCGCGGTTGCGGGTGTCGCCGATGTTCGTCCACGCCCGGTTGAAGCCCGAAGTATAGGGCAGCACCTTGAGGTAGAGCAGGTCGTAGCTCTTCGAATCGTAATAGTCGATCGTGCCGTGGATACGTCCCTTGAGGAACCCGAAGTCGAGGCCGATGTCGAGCATCTTGTTGCGCTCCCACTCCAGGTCGGGCGTCGGGCGGGTTTCGGGTTCCAGCCCCGGGCGGTGCAGCTCACCGCCGTTGAAATTGGCGTATTTGCCGTGCAGCGTACCTGCCGTGGCATAGGCCGCGATCGAGTAGTTGCCCGTCATGCCGTACGAGGCGCGCAGCTTGAGGTTCGAAATCCACTCCACGTCCTTGAGGAAGGGCTCTTCCGAGATGCGCCACGCGATGGCCCCCGAAGGGAAGAAGGCCCATTTGTGCCCCGGCGAGAGCTGCGACGCACCGTCCTCGCGGAACGACGCGGTGATGATGTACCGGTCGTCGTAGGAGTATTGCACGCGCCCGACGACCGAAACCATCTGGCTGCGGACGAAGCCCGAGGACAGGCTTTTCGAATCGGTCAGACGCCCCATGTTGTACCACAGGTAGGCGGGCGACTCCTGGTCTTTGCCCGACATCGAGGCATTGACCGTCTGGCGGTTCTGCATTTCATAGACGGCCGTCAGGTCGATGTTGTGCCTGCCGAATTGACGTTTGTAGTTGAGCACGTTGTTCCAGACCCAGTCGGCCTTGCGGTTGTTGTGCATGAAGGCCACGTTGCGCTCGTCGGTATACGATACCGAGCGGTTGTCGTAGTAATAGCCGCGCGACGAGAAGGCGGGGCTGTATGCGAAGTTGGTATTGAACGTGAGCCCCTTCGCCAGGTCGATCTGGGCGAAGAAGCGCAGGAAGAGTTTCCACTCCTCGGTCTTGTCCTTATATACGTCGTCGCTCTCGTTCATGTAGGGGTTCTTCACGAACGGGTCGCCGAAGGGGTAGACGTTGTAGCTGCCGTCCTCGTTGCGGGTCTGTGTGAGCGGGGACATGTGCAGGAACTGGTTGAACATATCCGGCTTGTCGTTCTTGACGATGTAGTATGCGCGGCTCGAAAGTCCTACCTTGAGGAACGGCAGCACCTTGTGCGAGAGGTCTGCGGTCAGGTAAAAGTGGTCGTGCCCCGCGTTTTTGTAGCGGCTGTCTTCGTTCTTGTAGTTGAATGCGATTTTGTAGGCGCTTTTGTCCGTTGCCGCCGAAATGGTCAGCGAGTGGCTTGTCCACAGGCGTTTCTTGTTGAAATACTTTCCCATCCAGTCATTGTCGACCTTGCCCATGTTGGCCAGTTCGATCCCGAAAAACGCCTTTGCGTCGTCGGCTTCGCTGTGCCAGGTGCCTGCCGCACGGCTCGCCTCGCGCTGGAATGCGATGTATTCGTCGGCGTCCATTACGTCGAGCGACCCCCAGTTGTTGACGCCTGCACCCACGAACCCGTCGTAGGTTACCGTCGTCTTGCCCTGTCTGGCCTGTTTGGTCGTAATCAGGATAACGCCGTTGGCGCCGCGGGCGCCGTAGATGGCCGTCGAGGACGCGTCTTTCAGCACGTCGATCGACTCGATGTCCCCGGGGTTGATCGAGGCCAGCGTTTCGTCGTAGGGAATGCCGTCGAGAACGATCAGCGGGTCGTTGCTGGCATTGCGCGAGCGGGTGCCGCGTATGCGGATCGAACCCCCGTCCATTCGGATCCCGGCGATGCCGGTCAATGCCGTGGTGATGTTGTAGGCGGGGATACGCTCGATACGGTCTGCCGAGATCGAGCTGACGGAACCTGTGATGTCCTTGCGTTTCATCGTCGTATAGCCGGTCACGACGACATCCTCCAGTCCGATCATGTCCTCCGACAGGACTACGTCCACCGAAGTGCGCCCGGCTCCTACCTTGACGGTCTGCGGCAGCATACCGAGGAACGATATTTCCAGCAGGTCACCGTCTTCCACCCCTTCGAGTGCATAGTGTCCCGCGTTGTCGGTCAGCGTGCCGCGGGACGATCCTTTTATTACGACCGAAGCGCCTGCAACGGCTGCCCCGTGCGTGTCCTCGACGATACCGGATACCGTACGCCGAATTCCCCCCCCCTTGTATCCTGGGGGCTGATGGTTACTGTTACGGAACTTTCTGCGGTCGCATTTGCCGCCGCCGGCAACATCAGGGCCGACAGCACCAGGACAAAACCGCCTCTCATAATGCCCGATAGCCTGTGCCGGGGACGCCGGCCGGCCTGGATGATTGGATAGAAACGTTGCATGGTTCAGTAGTTTAGGTTAGTGTGGTTTGGGTTGGACGATTAATATTTGAACATTTTTAATAATGTATGAACATTAATGCCTACTGCAAATTTATACATAGATTTTTAAAATGCAACTTTTTTCGGCTCTTTTTTAATGATAATTTGTCAACGGCCGCCGGATATCCCTTTTCCAGTGGATTCTCGGTATCTCTGTGGATAATACCTGTTTGCCTGCATGTTTTTTGCCGGAACGGGGCGGAGCCGGTTCCGGATCGTTCCCTGATTCCCTCTGCCGGGGGCCGTTGCTGTGCCAGAGCTCCGGCGCCCGATAGTCGCTGTTTGTATGTACATGAAATCTTCCTTTAAGCGCGATGCTGCCGCCTGCCCGGCGGATTGCCGCCGTGCCATCCGCCGCCTATCTTCTGCTGTCCGCCACCGCTCTGCCGTGCCGTTTGCCTGCTACCTGCCACCTGCAATCCGCCGCTGACCTGCCACCCGCTGCTTGCCGTCCGCCACCGTGCCACCGTGCCACCGTACTACCGTGCCGCCTGCCGGCTCGCGCGGCGTTGTCCGGCATTTCTGACATTGCAGCACGCGCACTGTTTCCGGCTCTTCCTTTTTCCCCGTTTCTTTCCGGTTTTTCCCGGCTCCTTCCGGTTTTTCCCGGCTCCTTTCGGGCGGGGCGCTCGAAAAAGTAACGGCGCATCCGTTGTCCGGATGCGCCGCCGATGGGGGAATATGCCTGCCGCTATTCGGGGAGTTTCCCGGTTCCCCAGCGAGTGTTGGGCTTGGGCCCCAGCCATAGCTCGAGCAGGCCGCCGCGTGCGAATTCTTCGTGAGGGAACCAGAAGTTGTTGAGCACCCGGCCGTTGAGGCGTGCGCGTTGGATATAACAGTTCTTGTCCGAATTGCCGTAGGTGCGGATGACGAACCGGTCGGAACGGTCGGCCGGGTAATAACGCTTGTCGAGACGGATCGACACCTCGTCGAAGACCGGCGAGGTGATCTCGTATACGGGGCGGGCAGCGGCCGTGCCCCGCGTACTGAACAACCCGATCGACATCAGTGCGCTCACGCCGCCCATTTGTCCCTGGTCTTCGTCGTGCCCGCCATACCCCCGGTCGGGCGTGGTGCCCCCGTAAGCCTGTTCGTTCACCCGGCGAACCCAGTATTGCGTGAGCCAGGGTTTCCCGCCCCAGCTGAATACGTGCGCGTTGGAGCATCCGGGCTGGTTGGCGTAGCTGACGTAGCCTTGTCCGTAGCCGAACACGAAATCCTGCGGCGCGGCCTGCTCGAATGCATAATTGAGCTTCTCGCAGAATTTGTCATAACCGCCCATGAGCGTTGCGAGGGTCGGTAGTTCGTGCGAAACGCCCCAGGTGGCCTGCCATGCATTGGCCTCGATCCAGCCGGTGCCCCTGAGCGGATCGTCGTGCAGCCATTGGCCCTGCTCGTCCTTGGGGAAGAGCAACTGCTGGTCGGGGCGGTATAGCTTGCGCCATCCGTGGGATCGGTTGCCGAAGTAGGCGGCCTCATCCTCCAGTCCCAAACGCACGGCCATTTGTGCGAGCGCCCAATCCTGGAAGTTCGACTCGATCGTCATCCCGGCGTTTTTCGGCTGGTAGCCGTGTTCGAGGTAAAATTCCCCGATTCCCTGCATGCCGCCCGGCATATGGTTGCGTTGCATCGTCCGGAAAGCGTGCATCGGGTCGCATTTGCGCATCAGCCCTTTGTTATAGGCCGAGACGATGAGCGGCGTGGCCGGACATCCGGACATGATGTAGGTATATCCTCCGGCGCAGGGCCCCCGGGGAATCAGCCCGCCGTTGTCGGCATAGCGGATGAGCGAGGCCGACATTTCGTCGGGCATTTCGGGCCATCCCAGCCCCCACAGGACGTTGAGGTTCCACTGCGTGAGCCAGAAGGCGTCGGAATTATACATGTGATGCACGACGCGGCCTGCCGCATCGCGCGGGAGCGTGCGGGTCTTGACCCGGATGTCGCGCGTGAAAGAGCCGGCGCGCTGGCCGTCCGTCAGGTCGGGGTATTCGCCGTTCACGTCGTCGATCTTGTGGCGGCCCAGCAGGACATGCCACAGGTCGGTGTAGAATTTTGTCCGTTGTTGCTGCGTGCCGCCTTTTACCTCGATGCGTCCCAGCCATTCGTTCCATTCGTCCTGTGCCGCGCGGCGCACGGCGTCGAAGTCCCAGGTCGTGGCGTCATGCGTGAGGTTCTCCCGTGCATTTTCCGTACTGACATACGATACGGCCGTGCGGACATGGATGCGGTCGCCCGTACGGACGCCGTAATGTGCCGCGACGCCCGATGTGGGGGAGTCCAGGTAACTCAGCGCTTCGCGCGGGTGGCGCCTGGTGATTTCGGAGGAGCCTTCGAGCGAGTCGATTCCGGAATAACGGCGTGTGCCGACCCATCCGTCGAGTCGGTCGAACGGCCGGTCGAAACGGACGACGAAGTAAACCCTGACGTTCTCGGGGCCGCCCCAGTGGCGGCCGTAGGTGTCGAAGCTGCCCTCTATTTCGTGCTCTCCGACCCGCTGCACGCGGGCGTTGCACATGGTCGTCGACGCCAGATAGCCGCCCAGGTTCAGGAGTATGCCGGCTTCGGCGTCCCGGGTGAAGGTCAGGCGGTAGAACCCCGTGCGGTCAGTGGCCGTCTGCTCGACCCAGATGCCGTAATCCTCCAGGAAGAGGCGGTGGTAACCCGGTTGGGCGATTTCGCCCTCGTGCCGGAAGTGCGATTTCCAGTGCCCTTCGCCGAGGGAGGGATCGACGTTGCCGGTCGTCGGCATGAGTGTAAGCCCGGCCAGCACCCAGTTGTGTATCTGCGGGAAGCCGAGCACCTCGGTCGAATTGTAGTTGTAGCCCCCGCCGTACTGGTTGCGGTTGCGGGTCAGCGGTGCGGCGCCGATCATGCCGAATGGCTGGTTGCCCGTGATGAAGAAGAAATAGCGCCCCTTGGTCGTTTCGATGAACGGGTCGACCTGCGAGACGAAATCGCCTCCGGCCTCGGCGGGCGGGAATGCCTCGATCTCGGAGAGCCCGACATGGGAACCCACGGCGTCGTTGACCTCGAATTTCACCCATCTGACCCGTTTGGGCGCGAATTCCACGACCTTGGGCTCCCCGTTGTCCGGGATCCCGACTACTCCGATACGTGTACCGTCGCTGAAAAAGAGGTCGCCGCCTGCCGTATGCGCATCGCCCGTCGGCCGGTCGTAGAGGACGATGCGCGAGAGGGTGACCTCCTCGTCCCAGTCGAGCCGGATCCAAGGGTAGGGTAATTGCTGCCAGTAGGGCATCTGCGCTGCCGATACCCATTCGCCCGCATTGTCGAGGCGGATGTAGCCGTCGTTGACTTTCGAGGCATCGCCGTCGGCATTGAGCGACGACGATGCCGTGGCGCGGGCTTTCGGGGCGATATTGTAGGTGCCGCCGAGTGCCGGGAACGAGATTCCCGCCACGCAAAACAGGGTTAACAGCTCTTTTTTCATCGCGATGTGCTTACGTTAAGGTTCGTATTGCATGAATATACGAATAATATCGTCTCGCCGGTTCCTGTTCCGGCCCGCAGCCCGGGAATATACCCGTTATTTCATAAAGGCCTTCACGACCATGATCTCGCGCCCCGAGGTGTTGACGATGCGGTAGGAGCCTGCCGCCGCCGAAATTACCAGCGTTTCGGCATAGCTCAGACGGAAGCGGCTGCCGCCCGCGGTTTCGACCTCGGCGCTTTCGCCCTCGACCAGGTTCAGGACATGGCATTTTCCCTGCGTTGCGACCTCCACCGAGGTGTTGAGCTTGTAACGGTGCACGTCGTAGGAGTGGTTGCGGTGCGTGGGCAGGTGCCACAGTTCCCAGTCCGCCCCCTTGTCGAGCAGCGCGGGGTGCGACACCAGCTCCCGTTTCACGGTTTCGCCCTTGCGGTCGAAGCAGAGGTTCTCCATTGCGCGGCGGATGTTCAGTGGGCGCGGTTTCCCGTCGAGGTCGAGCGCCAGCCAGTCGTACATCTTGAATGTGAAGATGTAAGGCGTGGTGCTGATCTCCAGCACGAGGTTGTTGCGTCCCGAGCTGTGGAGCGTGCCCGGCGGTATGAGGAACAGGTCGTGCCGCGCCGACTGTTCGGCGTTGATGTAGCGCGGCACGTCGAGTTCCGTGCCTTTTTCGAAGCTTTCGGTCAGCGCCCGTTCGAACTTCGCAGGGTCGATATCCTCTTTGAACCCGAGGTATACGACCGACCCGGGTGCCGTGTCGAGGATATAGTAGGTCTCCTCCTGAGTCAGTACCTCGCCGAAATTCTTGCGGATATATTCCCGCTGCGGGTGGCACTGGATCGAAAGGTTGCCGCCGTCGAAGTTGTCGAGGTAGTCCATGCGGATCGGGAATTCGTCGCCGTATGCGTCGTAGCACGCGCTGCCGACGACCTGCTCGCCGCCCTGGAACATCACCATGTCGAACGACACTTCGAGCATCTTGCCGTCGCTGCCGAAGATCAGCCCGTTTTCCGGTACGATCAGCTCGAACGACCATGCGTAATTGGGCACGTCGTGGGGCAGTGCGCCGATGTGTTCGCGGATCCATTGGCCTCCCCACGCCCCGGGTTCGAACCACGGCCGGACGCGGAATCCGTTTGCGGCGAGGTGCTCCAGGCCGCGGCGCAGGTCGGTGCCCTCGGCCCAGGTGATCTCCCCTTCGCGCTGCCCGTCGACGATTATGCCGATGCGGGGCAGCAGCTCCTTCTTGTGGCGGTTCAGTACGACCCAGTCGACGAAATAGAACCGCTTGTACATCTTTTTCGGGGGTTCGGGCTGCGTGGCCCCCAGGTTGGCGATGCTGCCCGCACGCGAGCGGAACTGGATCTCGTTTTTCGGGATGTCGATATAGACCAACTCGCCCTGCCAGCCGGCCAGCGCGGCGCCGGTGCCGACGAGTATGTTTATCTCCGCCTCGGGGTCGGGTGCGATCGCCCGCAGTTTTTCCCCGTCGAAGAACTCCTCCAGCCGCAGCGGGGTGCGGAAGCCGAAGATCGGGTCGTCGCCGCCCAGATAGGGGGCGACCAGGCGTTCGATCTCCTCCTGCGGCCGCAGGGCCGCGTCGACGCTCCACCACACGGGGCGGATGCCCAACTGCGTGAGCGCACGGTTCAGCTCCTGCCGGAAGAGGTCGAAGCGTACGCCGACATAGCCGTCGACGACAACCTGCTTCTGCCCGGCCAGCCGCCGTGCCAGCGACGTGTAGTCGCAGAAAATCTTATCCGCCCCGAGGTCATGTGTCGGGTAGATGTCGTATTGGTTTTTTCCGGTTTCCGGTTTGCATACCGGAAGTGGGTTCTGTGTTGTTTTCCTTAAAAGAGACATGACTATTGTTTGGTTATATGAATAACGATGCTGCGCCGATCAGGGCGGCATGGTCGGGCCGGGCCGGGAGCCCTATCCTGATCCGGTGGCCGTCGGCTTCGAGCCGGCGTTCCATGGCGGGCCCGAACAGCGGGTAGGCCCGCGAGATATTCCCGCCGAGCACCAGCATGTCGGCGCGGAAGCGTTCCGCCACGGGGGCTGCGAATGCCGCCAGCCGCTCCCCGTATTCGTCGAACAGGCGCCGTGCCGCGGGGTCTTCCGCATGGCGTTCGGCAGCTTCGCGTGCGCCGCTTATCTCCTGCCCGGTCAGCTCCCGGTAGCGGCCGCATACCCAGCGGGTCGAGAAGGCCTCATCGACGATGCCCCCTTCGAACGGCAGGCAGTATACCCAGCCGTTGGCGGGCACCTCGTCGCCCGAGGTCACCAGCCTGCGGCCGGCCACGAAGCCCGACCCGACGCCCGTGCCGAGCGTCAGCGCCACTACGCGTTCGGCGCCATCCGCGACCCCGCCGAGGCATTCGCCCAGCGCGAAGGCCGCCGCGTCGTTGACATAGCGGAACTCCTCCGTGCCGCACTCCCGCAGCAGCGGGTAGAGCGTCGCCGCGACGTCGAGCCCGTAGATGCGCTCGAACTTCCGCACGCCCCGGATCAGCGAAATGCCCCGCTCGTAGTCGAACGGCCCGGGGAAGGCGAAGCCTGCGCACCGGATGCGTCCGATGCCCGATGCCGCGGCCGTGCGCCGGATGTTCGCGGCCCAGGCCCCGGCGATCGTGCGGGCCCCGGCCGCCGCGTCGACTTTGTCCGTGTGCGGTTCCCCGCACAGTTGCCCCGTGGCGAGGTCTACCACCGCCGAGCAGACATGGCTGCCGCCGATGTCCACGCCCAGGGCGTAGCGATTATGTGCCGATTGTGCCATGACGGTATATTTTTCGTAGTTATTTGTTCAGCCGGGTGTTGGGCTCCGCGGCGAGGTTCACCCGCAGCGTGCCGCCGCCGACCACTTCGGCGAAGGGAAGCTGTACGCTCTGCAAGGGTTTGCCGTCCAGTTCCAGCGAACCGATATAGTAATTCTCCGGCGTGTTGCCCGTCGTTTCGATCACGAACTCCTTGCCCGTGTAGTAATCGGGGTTGAGGCGGATCGTCACCTTGTCGAACAGGGGGCTGCCGATCTGGAACGTCGGGTCGGGGGCGGTGAGCCCCTTCGCGTCGAAGAGCCCCATCGAGGCCATGACGTACCATGCCCCCAGCTGTCCCTGGTCTTCGTCCTGCCCGTAGCCGTAGCCGTGGATCTCCTCCGTGCCGTAGAATTCGTTGCAGATCGTGCGCATCCATTTCTGCGAGAGCCACGGTTTGCCCGAGAAGTTGAACAGCGCCGAGATGTGGAGGTTCGGTTGGTTGCCGTGGTTGTAATAGGCATGGACTCCCGCAAAGGCATTGATCGTCTTGCCGCCGCCGAAGACGCTCTCGCGCGAGATGAGGAACGTGCTGTCGAGGCGGTTGTTGAACTCCTCGCGGCCGACCATCTCGACCAGCCGGTCGATGTCGTGGGGCACGTAGTAGGTGTACTGCACGGCATTGCCCTCCTGGAATCCGGCCCATGCCGCATAGGGGTCGAAGTCGGCGATGAATTCACCGCTGCCATCTCGCGGCCGGATGTACTTGGTTTCGGGGTCGAAAAGCAGCTCCCACCCGCCCGAGAGCTTCTTGAGCTGCTCGTAATCGGCCTCATGGCCCAACTGGCGGGCCATCTGCGCGACGGCATAGGCGCTGAACGAGTATTCGAGCGTATGCGATGCCGCGAATCCCGAGCCGTCGGGCGTGGTTTGCATGCCCAGTTCGGGCAGGTAGGGCGAATAGCCCTGACTGACGAATTTCCCCACGTCCAGTTTGCCCGCGCCGGCCGGGCGGCCTTCGCTGCCCAGCTCGTTCTTGCGGGCGGCCTGGTAGCCCAGCGCCACGTCGAAGTTGCGGATGCCGCAGTTGTAGGCCGCGGCAATGGCGAGCCCCGTGAAGTTGGTGCCTACGCCCGAGACGTACTTGCTGCATGCGATGCCGTCGCCGAGCCATCCGGCGTCCTTGTAGACCAGCAGCTGGCTCGCCACCCAGTCGGCATAGTATTCGGGATAGGCGATGCTCCACAGCTGCGTGAGGTTCCAGTAGGCGCCCCAGATCGCATCGGTATTGTAATAGTCGTGCACCGGCCTGCCCGCACCGTCGAGGGCAATTTGTCCGACCGTGCCGTCGTTGGCCGGATAGGCCCCGTTCACGTCGTTGGCCAGGCCGCGTCCCAGCAGGGCGTGGAACAGCCCCGTGTAGAACTTCACGCGGTCATCGTGCAGGCCGCCCTCGACGCGAAGCCGGCCCAGCGCCTCTTCCCACGTGTCGTTCGCCTCGCGGCGCACCCGGTCGAAATCTTTCCTGGCGGCCTCCTTTTCGAGGTTCAGCCGCGCGTTCTCCACCGACGTGTACGACAGGCCGATCTTCAGCCCCACCTGCTGACGCTCGCGGGTGTCGAAACGCAGGTAGAGCCCTGCTCCGGCGCCTGTGCGGCTGCGCTCCCCCGCGAAGGTTTGCTCGCCGCTGAACGCGCCCCAGGCCGCAGGCTCGGCGTCGAGTACGGCGCTGAAATACATTGTCACCGTGGCGCCTTTCTGGTAAATGTCGACATAGGCGGGCTCGGTCACCACCCAGCCCTCGATACGTCCGTCGTCGGTGTAGGTCACCGACGCGTCGCGCACCGGGCCGCTTTCGCCCATGCGCGTCCCGATGTTGAAGATCAGGTTCGCCTCCTCCGTCGCCGGGAAGGTATAGCGGTGGAACCCGACCCGTTCGGTGGCCGTCAGCTCGGCCTTGACGCCGTAATCCTTCAGCAGCACGGAGTAGTAGCCGGGGCGCGCCACCTCGTCCTTCTTGTCGAAGCGCGAACGGTAGCCCGCGTCGGGGTTGTCGAGCGGCCCGGGTACGGTCTGAAGTTCGCCGACCGTCGGAGCCACCACCACGCCGCCGACCTGGAACTCGTGGAAGTTGGCGAAGCCCTCGATCGAGGTGTGGCGTGAGTCGTAGCCCACGGCTTCCCAGCCGTTGGGATTCCCCAGGTGGCCGTCGGTCGTCGGAGCCAGTTTGGCCATGCCGAACGGTACGGCCGCCGGGGTGAAGAAGAACCACCGCGAATGTGCGGTGCCGATGCGCGGGTCGACGTAGTCCGTCAGCGGCTCCTGGGCCGTACATGCCGACAGACAGGCCGTCGCGGAGAAGAGGATCAGTTTGTGCAGGTGTTTTTTCATCGTTGATGTTTGCCAGCGGCCGTTGCGGCCGCCTTTGGGTTATATGGTTTTCTGTTTAATGTATATACATGAGGTGCGTGGCGTCCGTCTATTTCGCGGCGAACCTGCGCAGGGCGAGGGCGCAGCCTGCCAGGTAGAGCATACAGGCCGAAATGACCAGCAGCGAACCGGTCTGGCTGCCCAGGAGGTCGGTCGTGAAGCCCATCAGGGGCGGGATGACGGCGCCGCCGCAGACCCCTGTGATCATCAGCCCCGAAATCTCGTTGGCTTTTTCCGGATGGCATTTCAGCGCCGTCGAGTAGATCACCGAGAAGATGCTCGAGCAGGCGAAGCCGATCAGTCCGACCAGCGCCAGCATTCCCATGGTACCCTGTACGAAGTAGAGGACGGCCATGGCGGCGATGGCCGCGAAGATGTGGATGCGGAAATAACGCACGTCGTTCATGCGCACCAGCAGGATCGAACCGATCAGCGCACCGACCGTGCGGCAGACGAAGTAGACGCTCGACCCGAGTCCGGCCTGCTCGACGGGGTAACCGCCGCGTTCGATCAGCAGCTTGGGCGCCACGGTATTCATCCCCACGTCGACGCCGACGACGAAGACGATCCCGAGGAAGAGGAGGAGTACCGTGCGGTCTTTCAGCAGGGCGAACGTCGCACCGACAGGCGAGGCCTGCGGCGCTTCGGCCTCTTCGCGGATGGGGGTGCACATGAGCCATGCGGCCGAGAGCAGCGTGATGAGCGCGAAGATCGGGAAGAGGTATTGCCAGTTGCCCAGCGTGCCGGCGGCGAATGCGGCGATGAAGGGGCCGCAGAACGACGAGACGGCCTTGACGACCTGGCCTGCGGTCAGCGAACTGGTCAGCGCGTCCCCCTTGACCACGTTGGTGAGCAGCGGGTTGAGCGATACCTGGAGGATCGTATTGCCGATGCCCAGCAGCACGAATGCCGTCATGCACGTGGCAAGGTTGTAGTGCACGAACGGGATCAGCATACCGACGGCCGTGATGCCGTTGCTGATCTGTACCATATTCTTGCGGCCGAGGCGGTTCATGGCGAGGGCCGCCGGAATCGAAAGCAGCAGGAACCAGATGAAAACCATCGAGGGGATGAACCCGGCGAGGGTTTCGCTGAGCCCGAAATCTTGCTGGACATAGCTGGTCGAGATACCGACCACGTCGCAGAAGCCCATGACGAAGAAACCGAACAGGACGGGCAGTAATTTGTGGAGTGACTTGTTCATTTGGGTTGTGGTGTTTGTCAGCCGTTGATGAATTCGATCGAGTAGGTGAAGCTGTCGGCGCGGTAATAGCCGATGTTATATTCCACCGGGGTGTCGTTTACGTCGAGCACGAAGCGTTTGCGGACGAGGATCGGCTCCCCTTCGTTGATGTCGAGCTTTTCGGCCAGCTCCGCGTTTGCGCTGCGGGCATATACCATCTCGCGCGAGGTCTTGACGACGATGCCGTAATTCTTCCGGAGGTTTTCGTAGAGCGGGAGCGCCATGTCCTCTTCTCCGGTCATCGGGATCGCGGGGTTGAAATAGGAGATGAAATAGACGAACGGTAGGTTCGGGCGTCCGCGCAGGCGCTCCAGGCACAGCAGCCTGGCTCCTTCCGGGGCGTTGAGAAACTCGGAAGCCTCGGCCGGCGGCGTCTTGCGGCTGATGTGCAGTTCGAAATTCTGCACGACCATGCCCTGTGCATGCATCTCCTGCGAAAAGCTCATCCAGTTGCGGGCGTTGCTCATCACGTTCTGGGGCGCCACGGTCGTCCCGTATCCTTTCTTGCGGACGAGCAACCCTTCGAACACCAGGCGGTTGATGGCCTGCCGGAGGGTGTTGCGCGAAATATTCAGTTCTTTCGAAAGCTCCACCTCGTTGGGAAGCAGTTTGCCTTTGCGGTACTCTTCCTGCTGGATCATCTGTCGCAGCAGATCCTCGGCCTGCTGGTGCAGCGGTTTCGAAGAGTTCGGGTCGAGTTGTAATTTCATGTCGTTCGGGCTTTTGTGTTATCCCCGGTTTTTAGCCGCACCGGGATCGGTGCATGGTTTAGCGGGTAGGGCGGTTTGCTGCGGGGCATCGGCGCGGCCTCTCCCGAGAGCCTTCCCTCTGAGTCATTCCTGAGGGGAATTTTCACCCTGTTCTACCCGCTATGTTCACCTTTGTGTCTTGTATATGTTCTTATATTTGTCAATATGTTCATGCAAATAAACGTAAAATATCTGAATTGTCAAAATCTATGTTCCCGATAATGTCGGTACAGGACGGATATTTTTTTCAAAAGCCTCGTTCGTTGCCTGTCATTGTACTGTATTACTGGTGATTGCGTTTTTTGCGGCCGATTGACGTTTTTTTGCCGGGCAGAGCCTGCCCGCGGGTTTGTCCCTACCTGTGAGGGTGCATGCCCAGCTTGCGCCCGGTCGTTGCAGGATGATAGAGGGGATATTTGTGGATACAGGGGATGGATCCGATAAAAAAATAAGGATGGACTCATGTCCATCCTTATCGGGGTTGTGGAGAATACCAGGGTCGAACTGGTGACCTCTTGCATGCCATGCAAGCGCTCTAGCCAACTGAGCTAATCCCCCGTTGTGGGTGCAAAGATAACGGAATTTTTTTTATTTCCAAATAGCGGACGCAAAAAATCAACTGTTGAATTGCCATTGCTACCGTTCGGATAAAGGGTAGGGCCGGAGGCGTCCGCAGCCGTTTTTTCGCCTGCCACGTGGATTATGAGACTGTTGCCGCGTCTTTGCGGGTAGTACCTCCGTCCGTATGGGATGCTAATGCGCGGTGAGGTTTCTGCCGCAGCTGCCTTTGCAAGCCCGTGCGGCCTGTGCCTTCTCCCTGCATATTGCTCCGTGCGTATGGCCGAACCGTCTGCCGGGACGCTGATTTCCGGCTTCGAAAGATACCGAGCTCCGTGAAGGTTGCGCCGTCCTGTCTATGGGGTTAGGTTGCTTCGTACCCGACGTTGCGCCGCTCCAGCTCTGATGTCGCGCGATTTCGTTTTTTTGGGTTGCACCGCTCCATCCCTGACATTGCGAGGTTCCGTTTTTGGGGTTGCGCCGCTCCAGTTCTGATGTCGCGCGATTTCGTTTTTTGGGTTGCACCGCACCAGCCCAGACATTGCGAGGTTCCGTTTTTGGGGTTGCGCCGCTCCAGCCCTGATGTTGCGCTGTCCTGTCTTTGGGGCGAGCCGCCCCATCCTTGGTGTTGCCCCATCCTTGGTGTTGCGCCGTCCGGGGCTTTCGTGCCGGCAGGCGGGGGGGGCTTGCGGCATACAGGAGGGTGCCGGGCGATCCTTCCTCCGGGTTGCCGTTTGTTTGTCCCGACCCCATGGAAAAAGCCGGCGCCTGAAGCGCCGGCTTTCCCATATGCCGGGATGGCTCCCCGGTCAGTGTCGTGTCCGTTATTCGATCTCCCACGTGGCGCCCGAATGCAGCAACTCGTCCACCGAGCGGATCTTGCTCTGTGCCTTGACCTCCTCGACCTGCCGGGCCACCTCGCGGTCGTAAACCGTGGCGTCCTCGACGGCGCGGATCACGCCCAGGGCAACGGGGTATTCGGGATATTTCATCGCCGCCAGCATCGAGTGCAGCGTCGTGTCGCGCTCGTGGGCGTCGTGCGTCAGCACATCGTCCAGCGTGTAGCCGTCCTGGCCGACGGTCACGACCTTGAGCTTCATCTCCTCGAAGACGATTCCCTTCTCCATGTTGGCCCCGAACAGCATTTTCCCGCCGTGGCGCAGCGTGATCGTACGTTCGGCGCGCGTAGCCTTGTCGGCGGCGAATGCAGCGTGGGTCTTGTCGTTGAAAATCACGCAGTTTTGCAGTACTTCGATCACCGACATGCCTTTGTGCATCGCAGCGGCCACCATGCACTCCTTCGAAAGCTGCACCTCCATGTCGACCGAGCGGGCGAAGAACGTGCCTTTGGCGCCGATCACCAGTTCGCCGGGGTTGAACGGCTTTTCGACCGTGCCGTAGGGCGAGGTCTTGGTGATCTTGCCCAGCTTCGAGGTGGGGGAGTACTGCCCCTTGGTGAGGCCGTAGATCTCGTTGTTGAAGAGTATGACGTTCAGGTCGACATTGCGGCGGATGGCGTGTATGAAGTGGTTGCCGCCGATGGCCAGCGAGTCGCCGTCGCCCGTGGTGACCCAGACGCTGAGGCGCGGGTTGGCGACCTTGACACCCGTGGCCACGGCGTTGGCGCGGCCGTGCACCGAATGGAACCCGTAGGTCTTCATGTAATAGATGAACCGCGACGAGCAGCCGATGCCCGACACGAACGTGAAAAGGTTGTGCGGCGTGTCGGTCGCGTCGGCGATCTCGGGCAGCGCGCGCTGTACGGCGCTGAGGATGGCGTGGTCGCCGCATCCGGGGCACCAGCGTACCTCCTGGTCGCTTTTGAAATCCGCGGGGGTGTATTTGTATTCTGCCATGGCGTTATTTCAATAAGGATTCGAATTTTTGGCAAAGCTCTGCAACCGTGAAGGGCAGGCCCTCGCACTTGTTGTACTGTTCGTAGCGGAACTCCTGCAAACTTTGGCGCAGGTAGTTGGCGAACTGCCCTTCGTTCAGCTCGCAGACGACGATCTTGCGGAATTTCGAGAATATCTCGCGTACGCCGTGCGGCAGCGGGTTGATGTAGTTGAAATGGCACAGCGAAACGCGCTTGCCTTCGGCGCGCATCTGGTCGACGGCGTTTTGCAGGTGTCCGCGCGTACCTCCCCAGCCGACCACCAGCAGGTCGCCTTCCGGGGCGCCCCATACGGCCTGTGCCGGGATGTCGTCGATGGCTTTCGCCACCTTTTCGGCGCGGGTGCGTACCATTTTCTGGTGGTTCGACGGGTCGTGCGAGATACAACCCTTTACGCAGTCCTTTTCAAGGCCGCCGACACGATGTTCCAGTCCCGTCTTGCCGGGGAATGCCCAGCCGCGGGCCAGGTTTTCGTTGCGCACGTAGGGCATGAAACCGCCTTCGGGGGCCTCGTCCACGATCGGCGGGGTGATGGCAGGGTAGTCCTTCATCGCAGGGATGCGCCACGGCTCCGAGCCGTTGGCGATGAACCCGTCGGTCAGCAGGATCACGGGGGTCATATGCTCCATGGCCAGGCGCCCGGCCTCGAATGCGTAGTGGAAACAGTCGCTGGGCGACGATGCCGCCACGACGATCACGGGGCACTCGCCGTTGCGGCCGTAGAGCGCCTGCGAGAGGTCGCTCTGCTCGGTCTTGGTCGGAAGTCCCGTCGAGGGGCCGCCGCGCTGTACGTCGACCACCACCAGCGGCAGCTCAGTCATCACGGCCAGTCCCAGCGCCTCGCTCTTGAGCGACAGGCCGGGGCCCGAGGTGGTCGTCACGGCGAAGTTGCCGGCGAAAGCTGCGCCGATGGCGGTGCAGATGCCCGCGATTTCGTCTTCGGCCTGGACGGTCTTCACCCCGAGGTCTTTGCGCTTGGCCAGCTCTTCGAGGATTACGGTGGCCGGGGTGATCGGGTACGAGCCGCAGAAGAGCGGCAACCCGGCCTTTTCGGCTGCGGCGCACAGTCCCCATGCCGTGGCGACGTTGCCGCTGATCGAGCGGTAGGTGCCCTTTTCGAGCGGTGCGGGCGCTACGGTATAGGTGTTTGCGAACTGGTGCGTATTGGCTGCGTAGTTGTATCCCGCCTGGATGGCCAGCTTGTTGGCTTCGGCTATGGCGGGGTTCTTCTTTGCGAATTTGGTTTCGATGTATTTGAATGCGTAAGCCTCCGGCCGGTCGAACAGGTAGAAGCAGATACCCAGTGCGAACATGTTTTTGCACTTGGTCACGCTCTTGTTGTCGAGGCCGGTTTCCCGGAGCGCGTCGCGCGTCATCGTGGTGATGCCGGGGATTACTACGTTGTACTCGTCGAGTTTCAGCTCGGCGATGGGGTCGAGCGTGGCGAAGCACGCCTTTTTGAGGTGGTCTTCGGTGATCGAATCGCCGTCGATGATGACCGTCGCTCCCGGTTTGAGCCATTTGCGGTTGGCCTTGAGCGCTGCGGGGTTCATCGCTACCAGCACGTCGCAGTAGTCGCCGGGATTCAGTTCCCGGTGGCTGCCGAAGTGAACCTGGAATCCCGATACGCCCGCTACGGTACCCTGCGGCGCGCGGATTTCGGCGGGGTAGTCGGGGAAGGTCGAGATCCCGTTCCCGAGCAGCGCCGAGGTGTCTGAGAAAAGCGTGCCCGTAAGCTGCATGCCGTCGCCCGAGTCGCCGGAAAAGCGGATCACGACATCCTGCAACTCCCGTACATTGGTTTTGTCCATGTCTTGTTTCGGATTAGTAGGGTTTTGAAAACAATATCACAAATATATAAATTTATTGTCAAATTGTTCACGACGGGTGACTTTTTTGCAGCCCGTATCCGCCGGGTTTTTCTCTTTGCGCCTCCGTGTTGCTGATAATCCTGCTTTCGGGGGCTCGTTTTGCGTTTTATTTGTTACCGGATTTGTGAATTTGGTTGCGATTTGATAGCGGCCTTATTATTAAAATTTTTTGCGAATGCTGCTTCCGGATTGTAAGTACTGCTCCGGATTTTTCGCTGTAATTTGCCTTCTTCCGTTCTCCCTGCTGTTGCTTCCGCCGCTGTTCCCGTCTTGCCCCGCCGCTGTTCCTGCCGTTGTTCTTTCTGCTGTTTCGGCTGGTCTTGCATTGTTCCCGTGGCTCTTCCCGCCGCTTTTATGTCGCTTCCTTCGCCGAACTTCCCGTGCCGTCCCATGCGCCCTGTCCCGCCCTGTCCCGCCCTGTCCCGCCCTGTCCTGTCCTGTCCTGTCCCGGGCAGCCCCCGTTCCGGGCACGCAACCCGCATTGGGAGTTATACGAAAGGCCGCTGCAAAATTGCGTTGCAGCGGCCTCGTTGCCGTAACGTGCTTGTTATGCCGCATCCGGCCGGGGAATCCTGCAGGGATGTTAACCCGGGAAATCCTGCAGGGATAGTGGCCCGGAAAATCTTGCGGGGGGGCCTGTCCGGCGTATTTTGCATGGGCGCCCGTGATCCCCGCGTGGTTCGGTTGCCGGGGCGGGCAGGCTTGGACGTCTACCGGATACGGTTTCGGACGTAAACGAGTTTCAGCTCCTTATTTTCCGACGGGCGCTCTTCGATCTCGACTATTTTCGAAAGGGATTTTACCAGCAGCGACAGTTTTTTGTACCCGTAATTGCGGGGGTCGAAATCCGGCATCTTCTTGGTGAGTACCCCGCCTACGATTCCGAGGAAGGCCCAACCGCTGTCGTCGGCGGCGTCTTCGATCGTGTTTGCGAGCAGTGTTTTGAAATCCTCGTCGATCGGACGAATGATCGGCTGGGGCTGTGCCGTATCCGGAGCCGGGGCGGCCTTCTTCTCCGCAGCGGCGGGTTCTGCGGGGGCAGCCTCCGCAGCAACGTGTTCCGCGACGGCTGCTTCCGGCATGTCTGTTTCGGGTGCATTGCGCCCCTGATGTTTTTTCGCGGGCTTTTTCGGTGCCGCAGCTTTGGCTGCCGGCGCCGTTGCCGGCGTAACGGCCGTTGTCGGTGCCGGTGCGGGCTGTCCGAGTATCTCTACATAGATGAATTTGTCGCACGATTTGATGAACGGCTTGGGGGTTTTCTTTTCTCCGAAACCGAGCACCTCCCGTCCCGATTCTCGGATGCGGCTTGCCAGGCGGGTGTAGTCGCTGTCGCTCGACACGATGCAGAATCCGTTGACCGACTCTTTGTGCAGGATGTCCATCGCGTCGATTATCAGCGCCGAATCCGTCGCGTTCTTGCCTGTCGTGTAGGCGTATTGCTGGATCGGGGTGATCGAATTCTCGAGCAGCACGCTTTTCCATGCCGCGAACTTCGGGTCGGTGAAATCGCCGTAGATACGCTTGATCGTCGGCGTGCCGTAGTTGGCGATTTCGTCGAGTATGTCCTTGATTTTCCGGTGCGAGATGTTGTCGGCGTCGATCAGCACCGCGAATTTTTTATCGGATAGTTCCATGTCGGGTCTGTTTTATTTCCGAAAGATACGAATTTTTTTGGATTCGGGATGCCGATCCATCTTCTTTCGTGGCAGGCTCCCGGCTCCGGGTTCCGCCCTTCCCGCTTCTGCTGTGCCGTTTTTGCAGTACGGCGTCCGGCATTGCCCGCATTGCATGATAAAGGCGCAAGCAGGCGTGCGCGTTCGTCGTGCCTGCTTCCGCCTCTGTTTCGGGGCTTGTCCGCCCCTGTCCGGGCCCGCTACCGGATCGAGTTCATCCTGATGCTGGCCTTGACCAGCGCGATTGCCCTTATGCGGTTGATCGCCACGTCCTTGTCTGCGTGGTGCGGGTTCTGGCTCACGAGTTTCACATACCCCTCGCGGTCGGATTTCTGAATGTATTTCACCGTCACGTACTCCTCGCCGTCGATGTCGATCGACAGCAGATACATGTCGCCCCAGAAGATGTCGTTGATGTCGCCCAGTTGTTTGTAAAGTACGATGTCGCCGCTTTTGAGCAGCGGGTACATCGAATCCCCAACGATATATATGGCGCCGTCGCATTTGGGCAGGTTGGGAATGTGGATGAAATTCACGGGTTTGGCCTGCGCCTGGTCGGCGAACAGCGGTACCAGCCCCGCCGTGCCCTCGATCGAGTAGAGAGGCACGCTCTGCAACGGCAGCGAATTGTCCGTGCGGTGCATGTAAGCTGTCAGGTCGGGTTCGGCGTTGAACATGTTGCCCTTGCCGCCTTCGAGCCATTCAGGATTTACGTTCAATTCCTGAACCAGGATGTTCCGGTTGCGTGCCGAGAGACCCGCCTTCCCGGTCTCGATCATCGAGAGGGCCGCCTTGCCGATGCCAAGCCGCTGTGCCAGTTGTTCTTGCGTCATCCCCAACTGTTTCCGTATCAGTTTTACCCGTTCGTTCATAGCTTTTAATCGGAAAATTTTATATTAAAAAATTGAATATTTTATTTGGAAATTCAATATTTGAACCTATCTTTGTCCTGCAAAGTTAAACAATTTATTTCTGCCTGCAAATTTATTTGCAAAAATCTTGCTAATTATCAACTATGTATTCGGTTTCATCTGAACTTTACCATGAGGCGGCGGCACGGTTGTCGGACGCCATCGACGGCGGGAACTATTTTTCGGGTTCGCTTGCGTTCCGCTTCGGCGATACGGACTGCTGCCTCACGGCGTCGGTCATCGTCTACCGCGGCCGCGTTTCGCTGCCCGAAGGGGTACGGCACCCCGTTACGGATCTCGTGCCTGTCTGGTGGGAATTCCACACCACGCAAGCCGGGGGCGAAGTGCTCAACGACTTCGATTTCTCCGAGCTGAAGCGCTACGTGTAGTCCGTCCCAACCGTTCCGGCCATCCCTCCGGGCCCGGCGCAGCCGCCGGAACGTCATTTTCTTCCGAACCTCCCGCCGCGGCGCCGCGCATAGGGTTCAAAAACCAAACCAATGTCTGTTAAAACCGACCCGGCCTCTGCGGAAATTCCTTCCGCAGAGGTTTTCGTACCTGCCGCCATCCTCGATCCCGATTTCCCCTGCCTTCGCGCCGTGCCCGGCCAGCCCCTTTCCAGCGTCCAGTTTGTCGCATCCGACCAGTCAGTTCCCACCGGATCTTCCGTTCCCAGTGACCAATCGGTTCCCTGCGATCAGTCCGTTCCCGGCGATATTTCCGTCGCACCCGACATTTCCGCTGTGCCCGGCCTTCGCGCCGCGCCCGTCCAGCCCCTTTCCTGCGTTCAGTCTGTACTCTCCGGTCAGCCCGTCGCGCCCGATATTTCCGCCGCGCCTGTCCGGCCTGTTTCCCCCGCCCAAGGTGCTATTGCCGGCCGGCCCGCCGTGCCCGGATGCGGGGCGGTCTGCACGGATGGAGCCGGGTCGTCCGGGGCTCCCTCCTCCGCTGCGGGTGTGCCCCCTTCGCTGGGCGCATTCGCGCTGGCGGTCTATCCCTTCCTCGAGCTGCAACCCTTCCACCGGGCGTATTACCGTGTGCTGGAGGCTTTTGCCGCCGGGCGCATCCGGCGTCTGATCGTCACCATGCCGCCCCAGCACGGCAAGAGCGTCGGCGCGACGACACTGCTTCCGGCCTACGTGCTGGGGCTCGATCCCGACCTGCGCGTTGCGATCGCCTCCTATTCCGGGGCGCTGGCTTCGAAATTCAACCGCCGCGTGCAACGTATCATCGAATCGCGCGAATATGCCGCGCTTTTTCCCGCCACGACCATCAAGCAGGGGGCGAAGCCGCCCGGTTATATCCGTACGGCCGACGAAGTGGAGGTCATCGGCCGCCGCGGCGGACTGCTCTCCGTCGGGCGCGAAGGGGCGCTCACGGGTAACCGCGTCGACTGCTTCATCCTCGACGACCTCTACAAGGATGCCCTCGAAGCCAATTCGCCCATCGTCCGCGCCAATTGCTGGGAGTGGTATACCTCGGTCGTGCGGACGCGCATGCACAACGCCTCGCGCGAACTGATCGTCTTCACACGCTGGCACGAAGAAGACCTTATCGGCACGCTCGCCGCGCGTGAACCCGTCGTCGAATTCACCCGCTGGGCGCAGCTCGACGGGCTGTCCTCCGACACGTGGCTGCATCTGAATTTCGAGGCGCTGAAAACCTCGCCGCCTACCGAGGTCGACCCCCGTGTCCCTGGCGAGGCGTTGTGGGAAGGGCAGCAGGGGCGTGCGTTGCTCGAAGCCAAACGGCGGCTCGACCCGCTGCAATTCGAAAGTATGTACCAGGGGCATCCCTCGTCCCGCGAGGGTTTGCTCTACGGGCTGAACTTCGCCGAGTACGACCAGCTGCCGCACGAGATCGTCCGCCGCGCCAACTATACCGATACGGCCGATACGGGCGACGACTACCTCTGCTCGCTCTCGTATGCGGTCGATGCCGACGGGGTGGTCTACATTACCGATGCCGTCTATTCGCGCGAACCGATGGAGGTCACCGAGCCGCTCGTGGCCGGGATGCTCCTGCGCTCCGATACGCGGCAGGCGGCCATCGAAAGCAATAACGGCGGCCGTGGTTTTGCACGCTCGGTGCAGGCTTTGGCACCCTCCGTGCGCATCGAATGGTTCCACCAGGGCGCCAACAAGGAGGCGCGTATCCTCTCCAATTCGGCCACGGCGCTGCACCTCGTGCGCTTTCCCCGGGGCTGGAACCTGCGCTGGCCGGAGCTATACGCCCACCTGACGACTTATCGCCGCCGGTTCCGCGCCAATCGTTGGCACGATGCCGCCGACGTGGTGACCGGTATCGTCGAGCGCGAAGCTCCCGGCCGCAACCGCGCCCGGGTGAGAGGTGTCCGGTTCCTGTAGGCAGGGATCGGGTTTTTGCGGTCTAAAAGTAATATTTGAAACCGACCGTCGGGCTGATTCCGAGCTGGAAAGAGACCCCGTTCACACCCGTTCCCGAATACGACAGATAGCTGTAGTCCAATGTCAGGAGACCGATCGACAATCCGATATGGGATGACGGCCTGATTTCGAACGCTCCGAGCGACAACCCTGCATCGAAGCCGTATCCACTGGTTCCGTCCGTCGATGCGAACGCGAATCCCACCGCCAGCTGCGGCGTGTAGTAGAAGCGGTCGCATAGTCTGACGTAATAGGCAAGGCTGGGGCCTGCCGTCAGCCCGTGCGTCGTTTCGCCGTTGGCTGAAATCAGTTGGTATCCGATCGAGCCGCCGATACGCAGCTTGTCGGATGCGAAATAACCGAATTCGGGCGCAAATCCGAATGTCGTCTGCGATGCGGAGGAGCCGTCGATGCTGATCGACGTCGTCGTTATTCCGATTATTCCGCCGACATATTTGTCTCCCTTGCTTTGGGCAGAGAGGGTCGGAATACATAGCATTAGGGCCAGAACCGGAAAGAGAAGTTTTTTCATACTTGTCGATTTGAAGGTTAGTGGTTTTGTGGTGTTTGCGGTTCTAAGTTAGAAAAAAAAGCAAAAATCCGCGTTTTTTTGGCTGTAAAAAAAGCCGTTTCTCACTTCTGGACGACCGCCCGACCGGAACTCCTCGCCCCGAAAAGACTGCCGTTGCGGCTGCGTAATGTGAAGCCTGCGTTAAATTATCTTCCCGTGCGGAACCAATCGCCCCGATTTTTCGTACCTTTGGCTCCATGGTTATTTAGTTTGCACTAATCCCAATTTAACATGAAAGCATTGAAAATCGGAAATTTGCTCGCTCCCGTCCCCATCGTGCAGGGCGGTATGGGCGTAGGCATATCGCTCGCAGGGCTGGCTTCGGCCGTCGCCGACCAGGGCGGCATCGGCGTCATTTCGTCGGCCGGCCTGGGAGTGATTTACAAAGACTATTCGAAAGATTACCGTACGGCCTCGATCTGGGGGCTGAAACAGGAACTGAAAAAGGCCCGCGAGGCCACGAAAGGCATCGTCGGCGTGAATGTCATGGTCGCCATGTCCAATTTCGCCGACATGGTCAGAACCGCCATCGCCGAGAAGGCGGACATCATCTTCTCGGGCGCCGGGCTGCCGCTCAACTTGCCGTCGTTCCTTACCGAAGGAGCCAAAACCAAACTGGCACCCATCGTATCGTCGGCGCGCGCCGCGAAACTGCTGTGCCAGAAATGGTTTGCAGAATATAAGTACATTCCCGACGCCATCGTGGTCGAAGGCCCCAAGGCGGGCGGCCACCTCGGCTATAAGGAGGAGCAGCTTGTCGACGAGCACTATGCGCTCGAGAGCATCGTTCCCGAAATCGTCGCCGAAGTACATGCGTTCGAGGCCGAGCACGGCTGCCATATCCCCGTCATCGCCGGCGGCGGTATCTATACCGGCGAGGATATCTACCGCATCATGTCGCTGGGCGCCGAGGGCGTGCAGATGGGCACCCGCTTCGTCACGACCGACGAGTGCGATGCCGACCCGGCCTTCAAGCAGAGCTACCTCGACGCCACGCAGCAGGATATCGAGATCATCAAGAGCCCCGTGGGCATGCCGGGCCGGGCCATCCACAGCTCGTTCCTCGACCGGGTGAAGGAGGGCCTGAAACGCCCCCGAAACTGTCCGTTCGACTGCATCAAGACGTGCGACGTGACGCACAGCCCCTACTGCATCATGCTGGCGCTCTACAACGCCTTCAAGGGGAAATTGCAGAACGGCTATGCCTTCTGCGGCGCCAACGCATGGCGGGCCGAAAAGATCCAGTCGGTACGCGACCTGATGGCTTCGCTCAAGGCCGAGTATGACAATTTTTCGCTGAAAGGGAAACTCTTCGGCGTAAAATAATCCGCTTCCCGGGAAAGCCCTCCCTTCCGACTTTTTCAGGGGTGGGGCGAAAAGATGTGACGACCTGATAAATCGGGTCGTCACATCTTTTTTTGAAGGAGAATGGGGGACGGGGGCAACGGTTTTGTTTCCGGTTTCCTGCACGAAAAAACACGCTTCAATTCGACCCGCAGCGAGTTGTGTGCGCTGCGGTCGTGTTGTATATTAGGTGCAGGGCTGCCGATTCGGCAGCCCTGCTTTTTTACGCTTGATCCTGCCCTGCCACCCCGATCAGCCTGGAGCAAAGCTTAACAGATCCAATTTTGGTTGTTATGATAAGGAATGCTGTCTGAACCGTATGCGGTAACGCAGACTGCATACCGGCGCCGCACAAGGCCGCACAAGGCCGCACGAAGCCGCACAAGGCCGGGCGAGGCAGCGCGCCCGGAAGCCGGGATTTTCGCTTTGCCGGGACAGCCTAAAAGGTGCCGAACCGGAAGACGATCTTCTGGCAATAGAGTTCGCCGGGTCTGAGCAGCGGCGACGGGAAATCGGGGTGGTTCACGGCGTCGGGATAGTTCTGGCATTCGATCGCCACGCCGTCGTAGTCGTCGTAACGTCCGCCGGTCTTGGTTTCGGGGCATCCGCCTGCGAGCCAGTTGCCGGTGTAGACCATCACGCTGGGCTGCGACGAAAGTACCTTTACGCAGCGCCCCGAACTTTTTTCGCGCAGTTCGCCGACCTCGCCCAGGATGTTGGGCTGCCACCCGTCGATGACGAAAGGATGGTCGTACCCCTTGAAATCGCGGATGTGGTTGAACTCCGAGCCGATGCCGGGGCGGAAGGGCCTGAATTGGCGGAAGTCCTGCGGGGTGCCCGCTGCGTCGAGCAATTTCCCGGTCGGGATTTGCTTGTCGTTCATTTCGAGCACCTTCGAGCTGTTCAGGCGCAGTTCGTGGTCGAGGATCGAACCGCTTCCGTCGCCCGCGAGATTGAAATAGACGTGGTTCGTGAGGTTCACGACCGTCGTTTTGTCCGTCTTGGCGAGGTAGGTGATCTCCAGGGCATTGTCGTCGTCGAAATCGAATACGGCTTCGACGTTCAGCTCGCCGGGGTAATTCTGGTCGCCGTCCTCCGACAGGAGCGACATGACGACGCGGTTGGTCTCGACACGGCTTTCCCAAAGACGGTTGGCGAAATTTTTCGTGCCGCCGTGCAGGTGGTTGGGGCCGTTGTTGACCTCCAGCGAGTATTCTTTGCCTTCGATGGTCATGCGTCCCGATGCGATGCGGTTGGCGCAGCGGCCGACGCTCTTGCCCGAGGCGGCCCCGTCGAAGAAGTAGCCTTCGGGGTGTTTGTAACCGAGCACCACGTCGGCCATGCGGCCTTCGCGGTCGGGCATCGTCACGGAGACGATCGCCGCCCCGAAATTCGAGATCTTCACTTCGGCGCCCTTGTCGTTGCGCATCGTGTAGAGGATGATCGCCTCTCCTTCGGGCGTCATGCCCCATACGTGTTGTTCGATAGTTACCATATTATTCTGCGGGTTTTAAGGTTGCCAGGATATGGTCGATGCGGCGCAGGGTCTCCTCCTTGCCGATGAACGACGTCACGTCGTACATGCCGGGGCCCTTGCCGGCGCCGACCAGGGCCAGGCGCAGCGTGTTCATCACCTGCCCCATGCCGTAGCCTTTCTGCTCGATCCAGCCGTGTACGATCCGCTCGGTATTTTCCAGCGAGAAATCGTCGATCGCGGCCAGTACGCTGCGCAGTTCGCGCAGGATTTCAGGGTTCTGCCCCTTCCAGTATTTCCTGGTCTGCTTCTCCTCGTATTCGGCCGGGGCCACGAAAAAGAACGACGTCAGATCCCACAGGTCGGTGATGAACGTGGCGCGCTCCTTCATGATGCCGGCGGCGCGGCCTGCGACCTCGTCCGCGACCTCGATGCCGTGCCCGCGCAGGATCGGCTGGTAGAGCGCGGCCAGTTCGGCGTCGCTCTTATGGTGCATGTACTGTGCATTGAACCATTTTGCCTTGTCGGGCTGGAAGCGTGCGCCCGACTTGGAAACGCGTTCCAGCGAGAAATTGTCGATCAGCTCCTGCATCGAGAAAATCTCCTGCTCGGTGCCGGGGTTCCACCCCAGCAGCGCCAGCATGTTGATGAATGCCTCGGGGAAATAGCCGTCCTCGCGGTATCCGTGCGCGGTCTCGCCCGTCGTGGGGGATTTCCAGAAGAGCGGGAATACGGGGAATCCCATCTTGTCGCCGTCGCGTTTCGAGAGCTTGCCGCCGCCCGTGGGTTTGAGCAGCAGGGGCAGGTGGGCGAACGCGGGCTGCGTCGCCGTCCATCCGAATGCCTTGTATAGCAGGTAGTGCAGCGGCAGCGAAGGAAGCCACTCCTCGCCGCGGATGACGTGCGAGACCTCCATCAGGTGGTCGTCGACGATGTTGGCGAGGTGGTAGGTGGGCAGTGCGTCGGCCGATTTGTAGAGCACCTTGTCGTCGAGCGTCGAGGTGTTGACCTCCACGTGGCCGCGGATCAGGTCGTCCATTTCGACGACTTCGTTTTCAGGCATCCTGAAACGGATCACCCACTGGTCGCCGCGGTCGATACGCGCCCTGACCTCTTCGGCGGGCAGCGCCAGCGAGGTGGCCAGCTTTTCGCGCACGGTGTAATTGTAGGCGAATGCCTCGCCGCGTCCTTCGGCCTCCCTGCGCAGGGCGTCCAGCTCTTCGGCCGTGTCGAACGCATAGTACGCCCACCCGGCTTCGACCAGCTGCAGGGCGTATTTGAGGTATATCTCACGCCGTTCGCTCTGACGGTAGGGGGCGTGGGGGCCGCCCGCGCCGACGCCTTCGTCGATCCGGATGCCGCACCACTCGAGCGATTCGAGGATATACTCTTCGGCGCCCGGTACGAAACGCTGCGAGTCGGTGTCCTCGATGCGGAGGATCATTGTGCCGCCCATCTTGCGGGCGAATAGGTAGTTGTAAAGGGCCGTGCGGACGCCGCCGATATGCAGCGGCCCCGTGGGGCTCGGTGCAAAGCGCACTCTTACGGGTCTTGCCATGTTATGATTCTATTTTGTTTTTGTCGTTTCGTTTCAGTTCGTCTTCCCTGCGCCGGGCGTAAGCGTCGTATTCGGGCGTATCCGGGAAATCGCGCCACGCCCTGCCGCACCTGCGCAGCCCGGCGGCCGCGACGATTGCCATGCCCGCGCAGGCTGTTCCCACGATTGCCGCCGTGATAATCCACATCGTGCGGTTACGCAGGATCGCAGCGGCGAGGATCAGGCCGAAAAGCACTCCCTGCGTCCGGCGGGAGAACAGTATGCTGCACAACGTGTCCATGTCCGGGGTGTCCTTATTGCGGGTGTCCGCTGCGTTTCGGTGTGCCGGATGGGGACGTCAGACGTTGAACAGGAAGTGCATGATGTCGCCGTCCTGCACGACGTATTCCTTGCCCTCGATGCCTATTTTACCGGCGTCGCGGCACGCTTTCTCCGAGCCCAGCGCCACGTAGTCGTCGTACTTGATGACCTCGGCGCGGATGAATCCCTTTTCGAAGTCGGTGTGGATGATACCTGCCGTCTGCGGGGCTTTCATGCCGCGCACGTATGTCCAGGCCCGCGACTCGTCGGCGCCCGTGGTGAAGAACGTTTCGAGGTTCAGCAATTTGTAGGCCGATTTTATCAGGCGTGCCACGCCCGATTCCTCGAGGCCGAGGTCTTCGAGGAACATCTGCCTCTCCTCGTAGCTTTCCAGTTCGGCGATGTCGGCCTCCGTCGCTGCTGCGACGACGAGCATTTCGGCTTTCTCGCCGGCGATGGCCGCCTTCACCGCTTCGGTATAGGCATTGCCCGTCACGGCGCTTTTCTCGTCTACGTTGCAGACGTAGAGCACCGGTTTGTCGGTCAGCAGGTTGAGGTCGGCGACCAGCTTGCGGTCTTCCTTCTCCAGTTCCACCGTGCGGGCGCTGTTCCCCTGTTCGAGCGCGGCTTTGTATTGCAGGAGCAGCTCCACGGCACGCCTGGCGTTCTTGTCGCCGCCCGAGGTGGCCTGCTTCTGCGTTTTGGCGAGGCGGTTTTCGACGGTTTCGAGGTCTTTGAGCTGCAACTCCGTGTCGATGATGCCCTTGTCGCGCACGGGGTCGATCGACCCGTCCACATGGGTGATGTTGCCGTTGTCGAAGCAGCGCAATACATGGATGATGGCGTGCGTGTTGCGGATGTTGGCCAGGAATTTGTTGCCGAGCCCTTCGCCTTTCGACGCCCCTTTCACCAGCCCGGCGATGTCCACGATCTCGATCGTGGTCGGGATCACCCGTTTGGGATTGTCGATCTCCGCCAGTTTGACAAGCCGCTGGTCGGGAACCGTGATGACGCCCACATTGGGCTCGATGGTACAGAAAGGAAAGTTCGCCGCCTGCGCCTTCGCATTGGACAGGCAGTTGAAAAGGGTCGATTTACCCACGTTGGGCAAACCTACGATGCCGCATTGTAAAGCCATTCTATTTATTTGTCGTTAGATTTCAATAACGCCTGCAAAGATACGAAATTCTTTTCATATTGTCATCGCAGGCAGGGGCTTTCGCACGGTTCCGCCTGCGATTTCCCGCTTTGCAGGGCATCGCCGGACGGATCGCCCGCAATGAAAAGGCAGCGGCCTGCGCAGGCCGCTGCCTTTTGGGGGCAGGCTGGTTTATCGTGCGTAGATGCGGGCTGCATAGCCCCCGCCCGGGGCCATCCGGATCTTCAGCCTGCGATCCTGCGGCAGCTCCGATACGGTCTTCCTGAAGTCGCGGGCTGCCCGGTCGGCGTTGATGCCGTCGGCGAAACTCTCGACGTCGTAGTTGCCGTTGCCGATGAACGACAGATCCAGCTCCAGTTCGCGGGGTGTCCAGTCGGTCATGGCGCCGATGTACCACGTGTCGCCCGAGCGGCGGGCGATGGCGATATATTCGCCCACCGAACCCGTGAGGGCCACCGTTTCATCCCATACGGTCGGGACTGAGGCCATGAAAGCGAAGCACTCGGGTTCCTTCATGTAGTTCGACGGCGAATCGCAGAGCATCGTGATCGGCGACTCGAAGACCACGTACTCGGCCAGCTGGCGGCAGCGGGTGCCCTGGCTCATGGGTTCGCTGTGCACCGGGCGGTAGTTGCCGCGCGAGGCATTGCGCATGGCTCCCTGCGTATAGTCCATCGGCCCGGCGACCATGCGGATGAACGGCATCGTGACGTCGTATTTCACCATGTCGGTCGATTCGGCCGACCATTTCAGCTGTTCGAGGCCGAACACGCCCTCGTAATTGAGTACGTTGGGCCATGTGCGGTTGAGCCCCGTGGGCTTGAATACGCCGTGGAAATCGAGCAGCATCTTATGTTCGGCGCAGACTTCGGCGGCGCGGTGCAGGAAATCGACCATCCGTTGGTCGTCACGATCCATGAAATCGACCTTGAAACCCTTGACGCCCATGTCGGCGTAATGTTTCACGACGCGTTCCATGTCGCGCTCGAAGGCGTAGTAGCCCGCCCAGAGGATGATGCCCACATTGCGCTCGCGGCCGTATTCGACCAGTTCTTCCAGGTCGATCTCCGGCACTACCTGCATCAGGTCTGCCTGTTTGTTCACGGCCCATCCCTCGTCGAGGATCACGTATTCGATCCCGTGCTGCGAGGCGAACCAGATATAATACTTATAGGTTTCGTTGTTGATGCCCGCCTTGAAATCGACGTCGTAGAGGTTCGAGGCGTTCCACCACTCCCAGGCCACTTTGCCGGGTTTGATCCACGAAGTGTCGGCGATCTTCGAGGCCGGGGCGAGGCGGTAGACCAGGTCGTTGTCGAGCAGTTGGCTGTCGTCCTTCGATACGGCCATTACGCGCCACGGGAACGACCGGGTGCCTTCGGTCGCGGCGATGTAGGGTTCGCGCTCCGTGACCAGCATCTGCAACTGGTTGTGGCCGCCCTGTTCCTCTTTTTTGGGATAGGGGGCGAACACGCCCTTCAGTACGGGGGCCTCCGTCGAGTTGTTGAGGAAGAGGCCCGGATAACCCTGCAGGTCGGCCTCGGTGATGACCATCTTGCGGCCGCCGGGAAGTTCCACCAGCACGGGCAGGAAGATCAGTTTGCGGGGGTCGAGCTGCGTCAGCGGGAGACGGGTGTAGGTGTTCTCGAACGAATTGCGGAACTGCCCTTCGAAATCGAGCAGCCGCTTGTGTCCGACATAGGGGGCGTACGCCGTATAATCGCCCGGGAAGGTATAGGCGACCTGCTCGTTCTCGACCAGGATGCCGTCCTTTTTCCGGGTCGTGAAACGGTAGGCCAGCCCGTCGTCGTAAAGGCGGACTACCAGCCCGTAATCGCCGCGCATCGTAAGCTCGAGTTCGTTGTAGTGGTCGCGGACGCTGCTCTTCTTGTAGAACGGCGAGGCGATCCGTGCGTCGGCCGTATTTTTCCTGGCCCTGGTGACTTTGGGGTTGCTGCCCAGCACTTCGCCGCCGCCGAGCGTCATCGAGACGGGCGACGGGGCGAGCAGCGTTTCGCCGTCGGCCGAGAGCGAGATCCGGAGGTCGGAGCCGGTGGCGACGGTGGCCTGCAGCGTGCCGTCGGGCGAGGTGAGCGTGTAGTTTTTCTGTGCCATGAGCGGCAGCGCGCACAGGGTGCATGCGAATAGGAATAGCGGTTTTAAGGACATAAATTCAGTTTGAACGGTTAATTTGCCCCGAAGATAGTAAATCCTCCGCAAAAAACGGCCGATATGCCTGAATTTTGATCTCCGTGCGCAATGCCCGGGGCGGGACACCTGTTTGCGGGACGGTGCTAACGCCTTTTCGGGGCGACCTGGCTGCGGTATTCCGACGGGGTGAGGCCTTTGAGCTGGCGGAACGTGCGCGAGACGTTCTTGATGTCGGAGAAACCCAGCTCGGCGGCCGCCTCGGATACGCTCAGCCCTTCGCACAGCAGTTGCATCATCTTTTCGATGCGTGTCTGGATGATGTAATCGTAGATCGAGGTGCCCATGCCCTTCTTGAAGCGGGTTTCGAGCAGGCGGCGCGACAGGGGCACCAGTTTCACCAGGTCGTCCACCGTGATCTTCTGGCTGATATTCTCATGGATGTAGCGCAATACTTCGGCGATGTGCGGGTCGTTGTTGGCATAGATGTCCGTCGATTGCCGGGTGATGATGTTGAGCGGCATCACCATGACGTCTTCCCATTCCGCTTCGGGGTTGCGGATCAGCCGGTCGATCAGCCGTGCCACGTCGTAGCCGCCCTGCTCGACGCCCTGGCTGAGCGACGAAAGGTTCGGGGCGGAGAGCTTGCAGATCGTCTCGTCGTTGTCTACCCCCAGGATGGCTATGTCGTTGGGGATGCGCGAATTTCCCCCCCCCTCGATCTGGAGGCACGCTTCGGTGATATGGTACGCCTGGTTGTCGTCACAGGCCATGATAGCCACCGGTTTGGGCAGCGATTGCAGCCACGTGATGAGCTGCGCCGTGTCGTAGTACCACAGGTCGTTCTGGGCTCCGCTGCGCAGCGACGAGAAGGTGAAATCGGGGTTCGCCTGCTCGATGGTCTCGCGGAAACCCTGGCAGCGTTCGTCCGAGAAGTCGATGCCCCGCGTCCCGTAGAAGGCGAAGTTGCGGAACCCCTTTTTCAGGAAATACTCCGCGGCCATGCGGCCGGCAAGGTGGTGCGGCCCGGTGATGTTGGGGATCGTCGTGAAACGCTTCTTGAAATCCTGCGCGATGGCGATGATGCCGTTTTCGCGGAACAGACCGACGTTGTCCGTGTTGTAGAACTGCCCGATCACGGCGTCGGCCTTCATCCGCACGGCCCATTCGACCACCGCCTCTATGCCGAACTTGTCGCGTATCGACAACGGCAGCCGGCAAAGGCTCCACGCCTGCGCCGTGTCGTGCGCATAGCGGGCCATGCCGAGCAGCAGTTCGCGGGCATAGGCTTCGGAAAAATCGGTCAGGAAAATTACGCGTGCCATGGTCTGGTTGGGTCTCTTCGAGGGTAAAGATAGCTTTTTTTCGGGAATTTTCTGCCCCAGGACGGAATTTCGGGCGAAAAGGCACTCCTGCCGGGGTTTCGGCGCCGGATAGGAAGGTTCTGCGCGATGTGAGGATGTAAAAGCGCAAATAGCCACGGACGGGACGCTTCTCTTCTCTTATATTTGTATAACCTAAACTGCGACCGGTTCCGATGCTGCGCAGATACGGCTGCCGGGGTTTGCAATACCGCCCCGGAATCCTTATCTTTGATGGAACGCTTTACGGACGGGGCGCATACACCGAAACTGCCATGACCAAAAAACTTACCTTCGCCTTGCTGGCCCTCGGGCTCCTTGCGTGCGCGCCGCGACCGGCCGGCCCGGTCGATTATGTAGACCCGTTCATCGGCACGGGCTACCACGGGCATACCTACCCGGGCGCAACGACGCCGTTCGGCATGGTGCAGCTCAGCCCCGACACGCGTGCCGGGGACTGGGACGCCTGCGCCGGATACCATTACGACGATACGACCATCGACGGTTTTTCGCATACGCACCTCAGCGGTACGGGGTGTGCCGACCTGGCCGACATCCTGTTCCATCCCACCACGCGCGAAATCGTGTTGCACGACGGCGCCTGCGTCCTGCAGCCCTATTTCTTTTCGCACGGGGACGAGAAGGCCTCCTGCGGCTATTATGCCGTGGAGTTACCCGGTGAAAATATCCGGGTGGAGCTTACGGCGGCCCCCCGTACGGGCGTGCACCGCTATACCTTTACGGGCAAGGGGCCGCGGCAGGTGGTCGTCGACCTGATGCACACGATCGCCGAGGAGCAGGTCGACATGCGCGAATTGCGGACGACGGCGCCCGATGAGATCGCCGGGATGCGCCGCACGCAGGGGTGGGTGCCCGACCAGTATGTCTTTTTCTCCGCCCGTTTTTCGGAGCCTTTCGCCGACGTGCGGCTGCTGGGCGACAAACAGGCCGTGCTGACCTTTGCGCCGGAGACCGAAACGCTTACGATAGCCGTCGGGTTGTCGTCGGTCAGCGCTGAGAATGCCCGTCTCAACAGCGTCGCCGAGGTGCCGGAGCTGGATTTCGATGCCGTGCATGCGCGTGCCGCCGCGCTGTGGCGCGAAGCGCTGGGCGACATCGTCGTCGAGGGCGGTTCGCGCGACGAAATGGTCAATTTCTATACGGCGCAGTACCATACCAAGCTGACGCCCAATCTGATGAGCGATGTCAACGGCGAGTACCGCCGTCACGACCAGCGCATCGCGCGTATGCCGCAGGGCGGTGCCTACTATTCGACATTCTCGCTGTGGGACACTTTCCGCGCGTGGAACCCGTTGCAGACGCTGGTGGATACGACGTTAGTCAACGACATGATCCGCAGTATGCTCGACATGTACGACATAACGGGCGAGCTTCCGATCTGGCCGCTCGCGTCGGGCGAGACGGGGACGATGATCGGCTACCATGCCGCGTCGGTCATTGCCGATGCCTACCTGAAAGGTATCCGCGGATACGATGCCGAAAAGGCCCTCGATGCGATGATCCGCTCGTCGAACATCAATAAGAAAGGTTCCGATTACTATGTGGCACAGGGGTTTATACCTTCCAATATCAAGCGCGAGTCGGTCTCCTGCACGCTGGAATATGCCTACGACGACTGGGCGATCTCCCGCATGGCCGGGGCCATGGGCCGGGACGACGTCGCCCGGGAATATGCGCAGCGGGCGCTCAACTACGCCAATGTCTTCGACGGGTCGACCTGTTTCTTCCGCGGCCGCGGGACGGACGGCAACTGGTCTGAGCCGTTCGAAGAGTTCGCCACGGGGCGCGACTATACCGAGGCCACGCCGTGGCACTACCGTTTCTTCGTGCCGCACGACGTGAACGGGCTCGCCGGGCTTTTCGGCAGCCGCGAGGCATTCGTCCGTGAACTGGATCGGCTCTTTACGCTCGAATCGGACGAGATGCAGCTCGACGTAAGCGACGTGACGGGGCTCATGGGGCAGTATGCCCACGGCAACGAACCCAGCCACCACATGGCCTACCTCTACAATTATGTCGGGCAGCCGTGGCGGACACAGGAGCTCACGCGCAGCCTGCTGCACGGGATGTACGCCCCGACGCCCGCGGGGATCATCGGCAACGAGGACTGCGGCCAGATGTCGGCGTGGTACATCTTCTCCAGCCTGGGCTTCTATCCCGTCTGCCCCGGCTCGAACCAGTTTGCGCTGACCGCCCCCCAATTCCCGAAGGCCGTCGTGCGCCTGGCCAACGGCCGCACGCTGACCGTTACGGCAAACAACCCCCGCCGCAATACCTATATCGCTTCGGTGACGCTCGACGGAGTGCCCGTGACCGAAAATTTCATCACCTACGAACAACTGATGCAGGGGGGAGAACTGCACTTTACGCTCCGGCAGCGCCCTGACTTCACGCGCGGTACGGAGGCTGCCGCGGAACCCTATTCGCTCACGCGCGGCCAGGTCGTTTCGATCCCCTATACCACGCAGAACGTGAGCCTCTTCACCGAGCCTGTGGCCGTCGCCCTGGCCACGACGACGGCCGGGGCCGAAATCCGCTATACGCTCGACGGCTCGGAGCCGGACGAAACCTCGGCGCTCTATGCCGGGCCCGTCGTTGTCGACCGCTCGCTGACGCTCAAGGCGCGGGGATTCAAACCCGGGGCCGCACCGAGCCGTACGCTGACGCTCCAAGCCGAGAAGGCCGTATTCCGCAAAGGGCTGTCCGGAGCGGGCGCGGCCATGCGTCCGGGCGTCGCCTATGCCTGTTACGAAGGCGTGTTCTCGCATGTGGACGAGATTCGCCGGGGGAAGCTCGTGGCGTCCGGGACAATGCCCGAGCCGTCGATTGCCGATGCCCCGCAGGAAGACCATTTCGGATATATTTTCAACGGCTGGATCCGCATTCCCGAACGGGGCGTGTGGGAGTTCATGACCAAGAGCGACGACGGCAGCGTGCTCGTGATCGGCGACCGGAAGGTGGTCGACAACGACGGGTCGCACGCTTCGGTCATGGCGACCGGGCGCGTGGCGCTCGAAGCGGGTCTGCATCCCTATACGCTCATGTATTTCGAGGATTACGAGGGGCAGGATCTCTCCTGGGGCTGGAGGGCGCCCGGAGCGGCTCTCTTCGAGCAGATCCCCGCGGAGCGTCTGTGCGTCGAATTTCCCAATTGTCCCGGTGATTAAACTATAAAGTTATGAAACGATTGTTCTATCTTCTGGCGGCAGCGGCGTTCACTGCCTGCGGTTCGGCCACGACGCTCAGCGTCATGACCTTCAACATGCGTTACGACAACCCCGAAGACGGGGCGGACAACTGGCGTTTCCGCCGCGGGCGGGTCGCCGAGGTGATCGCTTCGCACGGCGTCGACGTTTTCGGTACGCAGGAGCTGCTTGCCAACCAGCTCGGCGACCTGAAGCGTTTGCTGCCCGGCTATGCTGCGGTGGGCGTCGGCCGTGAGGACGGTGCCGAGGCGGGCGAGTTCAGTGCCGTATTTTACCGGCGGGATCGTTTTACACCCCTCGAATCCGGGACTTTCTGGCTGAGCGAAACCCCCGACGTCGCAGGCTCGAAAGGGTGGGACGGCGCCTGCGAGCGCGTGGCAACCTGGGTCGTACTGCATGACAGGGACGGGGGCAGGGAGTTCCTCTTCGTCAACACCCACCTCGACCATGTAGGGCAGGTCGCCCGCGACGAAGGCGTGAACCTGCTCAGGGAGCGCATCGAAGCGCTGCGCGGGGATCGGCCTGTGATCCTGACGGGCGATTTCAATTCCGAGCCCGGCTCGTCGGTCGTGGCGCACGTGCAGAAAGACGGCGTGCTGCATGATGTGAAGCAGGTCGCCGCCCGTAAATCCGGCACGGAGTGGAGTTTTTCCGACTTCGGGCAGATACCCGAGGCCGAACGCCCGTTGCTCGACTACATCTTCGTGAGCGACGGCATCGCCGCCGACCTTTACGAGGTGCTGCCCGATACGCTCGGTGGCGGTTATGTCTCCGACCATGCCCCCGTGATGGCCATTGTCAAATTCGAAAAATAACATCCCGCAATGAAAAAGATACTCAAAAGCTGGCTGCTGTTCGCAGCACTGTGCACCTGCGCCACGGCTGTGGCCGAGCGCCCCATCCTGATCCATTCGCACAACGATTATTGCCGCCGTGCCCCCTTCTGGCAGGCGTACGCCCAGCAGGTCTATTCCATCGAGGCCGACGTGTTCCTGCACGGCGGCAAGCTGCTCGTGGGGCACGAGGTCGAAGACCTTTCGCCCGGCATGAGCTTCGAGGCGCTCTACGTCGAACCACTGGTGACGCTCTTCGGACGTAACGGCGGGCGGGCATGGAAGGATTCCGGCGAACACCTTCAACTGATGGTCGAGCTCAAGTCTGCTACCGAACCGACTTTACAGGCCGTTGCGGCATTGCTGGGCCGCTATCCCGAGGTGTTCGACCCGGCGGTGAACCCCGAGGCCGTGCGGATCGTTGTCACGGGGCGTGTCCCGGCACCGGCCGATTTCGGCAAATATCCCTCCTATATCCGTTTCGACGGGGTGTGGGATGCCGACTATACGCCCGCGCAACTGGAGCGCATCGCCCTGATAAGCGCCGATTTCAGCAACTATTCGCAGTGGAACGGCAAGGGCTCGATCATCCCGGCCGAGCGTGCGGAACTGGAGACGGTCATCGACCGCGCACATGCCTGGGGAAAACCCGTGCGTTTCTGGGGCGCCCCCGAAGGGACGACGGTTTACTATACCTTTTATGATATGGGTATCGACTACCTCAATACCGACCATCCCGAGGTGTGCGCCGCGTTCTTCGATGATTTCGGCAACAAGAATTTCCAGATCGGCGAGCGCCGCACGGCCGCCGAAGGCGTGACGGGCACCAAGCGCCTGGACAAGACCACGCGCGATTTCCGGGGCTTCCAGAACGACAAGCTGCAACTCTCCAAGGGCATCGACGTCTACACCCCGACTTACCGCAACGACGGGGGCCGGGGACGGGTTCGCAACGTGATCTACCTGATCGGCGACGGCATGGGGCTGTCGCAGATCGTGGCGGCTTTCTATGCCAACAAGGGGCTGTCGACCCTGCAGATGAAATATATCGGCCTGCAACAGAACAATGCGCTGGATGCCTTCACGACCGACTCGGCTGCCGGCGGCAGCGCCCTGGCCACGGGCGAACGCCACGATAACCGCCATATCTCGATGAGCCCGGAGGGCGTGCCCTATCCCTCGCTGAGCGATTTCTTCCACGACAGGGGGCTGCCCGTGGGCGTCGTGACGCTGGGTAACATTGCCGATGCCACGCCGACGGCCTTCTACGGGCATTCGGTCGAGCGCGACAATGCCGACGAGCTGACCCGCTGCCTCATGGACGGGCGCATCGACCTGCTCTGCGGCAGCGGCATCCGTGAATTTACGCGCCGCAAGGACGGGATCGACCTGGTCGGGGAGCTGGAGAAACAATACGATTTCGTGCGTTCAGTCGATGGGATCGATGCCGCGAAGGGCAAGGTCATCTGCATCGACGAGGCGATGGACGATGCGGCCGAGGAGGCCAACCTGACACTGCTGGCCGATGCCACGCGCGCTTCGATCGCCAAATTGCAGGAACGCGGCGGCGAAGGGTTTTTCCTGATGGTCGAGGGCGCCAAGATCGACTATGCGGGGCACTCGCGCTGCCTGCCCGGTTCGGTCATCGAGACACTGAGCTTCGACCTGGCCGTTGCCGAGGCGCTGAAATTCGCCGACACGAACGGCGAGACGCTCGTCATCGTCACGGCCGACCATGAAACCGGCGGCCTGGTGGTGGTCGACGGCGACGAGCATACGGGGCGTGTGACGGGCGTCTATGTTTCCGACGACCATACGCCCGCCATGCTTCCGGTATTCGCCTACGGCCCGGGCGCCGACAAGTTCTGCGGCACCTACATGAATACCGAGATTGCACGCCGGATAAAATCACTGATAAAATAACCGCATACTATGACGCTACGCAAACAAATCGCGGCATTCGTGTCGCTGGTCTTCGCAGCGGGCACGGCAGGGGCGCAAGACCTCAAATCGGGGCCCTACAAGCTGCCCTACAAAAACACCTATGTAAAGGAGGTATTCGTGGCCGAGAACGAGTTCCGCACGGCCAAACCCGAACACATCAAACCCCGGACGTTCGCCGAGGCGCGCAAGATCCTGCCCTCGCCCGTGTGGGAAGGGCATGAAAAGGAGGTCGAGATGTACTGGCACGCCTGGCAGATCGCCGTGGGCAACATCCGCCAGCCGCAGGAGGGCTCGGGGTTCGTGTCGCCTTACCTCGATATTGCCTACAACGGCAATATCTTCATGTGGGACGCTTCGTTCATGATGATGTTCGCCCGCTACGGTTACCGCTTTTTCCCGTTCCAGCGCACGCTGGACAACTTCTACGCCAAGCAGCATCCCGACGGGTTCATCTGCCGCGAGATCCGTGCCGACGGCTCCGACTGCTTCGAGCGCTACGATCCCACCTCGACGGGGCCCAACCTGCTGCCGTGGGTCGAACTGATGTATTACCGCCAGTTCGGCGACATCGACCGCCTGCACAAGGTTTTCCCCGCCCTGTGCGCCTATGCCAAGTGGTGGCGGCTCAACCGCACGTGGCCCGACGGCACCTACTGGTCGAGCGGATGGGGGACGGGCATGGACAACATGCCCCGCGTGAAGCCCGAATACAACCCGATCTTCTCGCACGGCCACATGGTCTGGCTCGACACCAACCTGCAGCAGATGCTGGTCGACGAGTCGCTGCTCAACATCGGTTTCCACATCGAACGCTGGCAGGAGATCGAGGACATGGAGGACGAGATGAAACGGCTGCGCGCCTATGTCAATGAGCACCTGTGGGACGACGCGACGGGTTTCCTCTACGACCGCTACGGCGACGGGTCGCTCTGCACGACCAAGGGGATCGGCGCCTTCTGGGCCCTGCAGGCCGACGCGCTGGACAAGGGGCGGATGAACCGCATGGTGGCGCACCTGGCGGACACGGCCGAATTCGACCGTCCGCACCGCGTGCCGTCGCTCTCGGCCGACCACCCGAAATACAACCCGACGGGCCGTTACTGGCAGGGCGGCGTATGGCCGGGTGCCAATTACATGGTCATCGACGGCCTCTACCGCAAGGGCTACCATGACCTTGCGCTGGAGGTGGCCGAAAACCATTTCAACGCCGTATTCGAAGTGTGGAAGAATACCGGGACTTTCTGGGAGTACTATGCCCCGGAGAAGATCGAACCCGGGTTCATGGCCCGCAAGGACTTCGTGGGCTGGGCGGGGCTGCCGCCGATCGCGGTGTTCATCGAGTATATCCTCGGCATCAAATCCGACTATTCCGAGGGGTGTATCGTGTGGGACATCAACCATACCGAGGCCCACGGCATCGACCGCTATCCCTATGGCCCCGAGGGTGTCGTGGGGCTGAAGGTCAAAGGCCGCAATTCAGCCGGGGACGTGCCTGCGGTGAGCGTTACGACCAACGTGCCGTTCGACCTGACGGTGACGTGGGGCGACGGGCAGAGCCGCACCGTCCGCGTGGAGAAAAGCGGCAGTGTGAAACTGAACTAAGGAACTTAACCTACCTATGAAAAAGATAACGACTCTTATGTGTGCCGTCGCCTTGTGGTGTTCGGCACAGGCACAGGCGCCCGCCCTGCATTTCGGCCGGGACGGCAAATTCCGGATCGCACAGTTCACCGACGTGCACCTCGACCTCGGTACGCCTTACCGCCGGGCGCAGGCGGAAAAAACCATCGCTCAGATGCGCTACATCCTCGATGCGGAGCATCCCGACCTGGTGGTCTTCACGGGCGACGTGGTGACGGGCAAGCCCGCCGCCGAAGCGTGGCACCGCGTGTTGGAGCCCGTCGCGGAACGCAACCTGCCGTTTTGCGTGGTGCTGGGGAACCACGACGCCGAGCAGGATCTCACACGCGCGGAGATCGGCCGCATCGTCACCTCGTATGCCGGCACGCTCAATACGCTCGGCGCCGGGGGCGAACTGGCCGACGTGGTGCTGGAGATCGCCGGGACGAAGAAACCTGCGGCGTTGCTCTACTGCCTCGACTCGCACGATTATTCAACAATCCCGTCTATCGACGGCTACGGTTGGTTTACTCAGGAGCAGGTGGGCTGGTATCGTGCCCGCAGCGCCGCCTATACCGCGGCCAACGGCGGGAAGCCGCTGCCGGCGCTGGCGTTTTTCCATATCGCCCTGCCCGAATACGTCGCTGCATGGCGGAACCCCGACAATACGCATGTCGGCCGTGCCGCCGAGGATGAATGCCCCGGGGCGCTGAACCCCGGCATGTTCGCCGCGATGGTCGAGTGCGGCGATGTGATGGGCACCTTCGTGGGACACGACCACGACATCGACTATGTGGTGGCCGAGAAGGGCATCGCTCTGGGTTACGGCCGTTTTTCGGGCGACGATACGACCTACAACAACCTGCGGCCGGGGGTGCGCATCCTTGTGCTGACCGAGGGCGAGCGAGGCTTCGAGACGTGGATACACGAGCGCGACGGCCGGATCGCAGACCATGTGGAATTCCGCGGCGGGAAAGTCGCGAAAGTCGGAAATAACAACTGATTGCGCGATGAGGATTGGTGTGGATTTGGGCGGCACGAACGTGCGCGCCGGCCTGGTGAAGGATGGCCGCATCGTGCGGTTGCTCTCCGAACCCTGCAAAGCCGACCGCCCCGAAGGGGAGGTCGTGGATCATATTGCCTCGCTCATCGGGAAGCTCATCACCCCCGACGTCGCCCGCATCGGCATCGGCGTGCCGTCGGTCGTGGATGCGGCGCGCGGGATCGTCTACAATGTCGTAGGCATCCCGTCGTGGCGCGAGGTGTACCTCAAAGATCTGCTCGAAAAACGGTTCGGCGTCCCGGTATATGTCAATAACGACTGCAATTGCTTTGCTCTGGGCGTCAGCCGCTTCGGCGAGGCGAGCGCATACAGCGACGTGGTGTGCGTGGCGCTCGGCACGGGTGTCGGCGCGGGGATCGTGATCGGCGGCGAACTCTATTGCGGGCACGATACGGGCGCCGGGGAGATCGGGAGCATCCCGTACCTCGACCGCGACTACGAATACTATTGCAGCAGCCGTTTCTTCGTAGGCCGCGGCACGACGGGCAAGGAAGCCTACGAGCGTGCCCTGGCGGGCGATCCCGCGGCGCTGGCGCTGTGGCACGAATTCGGCGGGCACATCGGGCGGCTGGTGATGATGATTCTCTATGCCTACGACCCCGAAGCGATCGTTTTCGGCGGGAGCATCGCCCATGCCTTCGGGTTTTTCCGGGAGGCGATGTACGAGCAGCTCAAACAGTTCCCGTATGCCAAGACGGTCGAACGGCTCCATATCTGCTGTTCGTCGGTCGAACACGTGGGGCTGCTGGGGGCTTCGGCGTGCGAATAACGGGCCGGGGTTTTGATTTGTCCGTTTTTTGCCTTATTTTTACCTTGTGTTCCTGAGCAACCCCATTTAAAACAAGCCCGATATGAAGAGACTTATACTCCTCGTTGTCCTCTGTGCGGCCCTCTGCGGCTGCGGTAAGGTAATCCCCGCCGACGATGAAGTCGCGGTGGTGCCGCTCCCCGAACGTGTCGTGAAAGGGCAGGGAACCTTTTTGCTGACCGCTTCGACCGAAGCGGTGCTGCTGTCCGGCGACGACAGTCTGGCCTGTGTGACCGGGGCGCTCGACGAAGTGCTGGAACCGGTGTTCGGCAAAGGGTTGCGGGTGCGGCATGCCGACGTGCCCCTCGACGGGGCGCTGAATATCTCGTGCGACGCGGCGATGCCGGCGGATGGCTACCGCCTGGAGATTACGCCCGGGCGTGCGGAGATTGTTGCCGGGAGTGCAGCCGGGGCGTTCTATGCGGTGCAGACCCTCCGCCAGCTGATCCCCGCTGCGGCTTACGGTGCGGCCAACGTGCGGGCCGTGGAGCTGCCCGTCGTGACGATCGAGGACAAACCGTGCCTGGGCTACCGGGGCATGATGCTCGACGTCTGCCGCCATTTCTTCACGGTCGACGAAGTGAAGGAGGCGCTCGACATCATGGCCCTGCATAAGCTCAACGTGTTCCACTGGCACCTTACCGACGACCAGGGGTGGCGTATCGAGATTAAGAAATACCCGAAGCTGACCGAGGTGGGTTCCGTACGCAGCCGTACGCTGATCGGCCGCGACCCGGGCGGCGAGTACGACGAAAACTGCAAGTTCGACGAAACGCCCTATGGCGGTTACTATACGCAGGACGAGATCCGCGACATCGTGGACTACGCCGCGAAGCGTTTTATCACGGTGATCCCCGAGATCGAATTCCCCGGACATGCAGTGGGTGCGCTGGCCTCCTATCCGTGGCTCGGCTGCACGGGCGAGCAATACGAGGTGCGCCAGACCTGGGACATCGACGATAGGGTGTTCTGCATCGGCAAGGAGACGACCTTCGAATTCATCGAGGGGGTGCTGGAAGAGGTCGTCGGCCTTTTCCCGTCGGAATACATCCATATCGGCGGCGACGAATGCCCGACGGTGATGTGGGAGAAGTGCCCGCATTGCAAGGCGCGCATGAAGGCCGAAGGGCTGAGGCGCCCGCGCCAGTTGCAGAACTACGCCACGGCGCGCGTCGAGAAGTTCCTGAATGCCCGCGGACGCCGCCTGATCGGCTGGGACGAGATACTCGAAGGCGATGTCACCCCGACGGCGACCATCATGTCGTGGCGCGGTGCGAAAGGGGGCATCGAAGCCGCCAGGCAGGGCAACCATGCCATCATGGCGCCGACCACGAACTGCTACCTGGATTACTACCAGACGCGAGATACGGCCCGCGAACCCCTTGCCATCGGCGGGTACGTACCCGTGGAGAAGGTCTACGAACTCGATCCTTACGAGCAGCTCACACCTGCCGAGCAGGCTTGTATTCTGGGCGTGCAGGCCAACCTGTGGACGGAGTATATCGCGACATGGCCCCATGCCGAATATATGCTTCTGCCGCGCCTGAGCGCGCTGGCCGAAGTGGGGTGGAGCCTCGACCGGAAGGATTATGCCGGCTATCTGCACCGTGTCCGCCGCCTGGCGCGGATCTACGATGCCTGCGGGTATAATTATGCGCGGCACATTTTCGGAGAGTAGGGCGGCGCCCGCATACGGACGGGGATCGGCTGAGTGTCGATCCCCGTTTTTTGTGCCCCGCAGCGGCACCGCAGGCCCTCGGGGATATTATCTCGGGTTTTGCACGGTGTGTTCGTAAATTTTTGCTATCTTTGGAGGCAAAAAGTGTGCGGATTATGGATTTGAAATACGTGCGGAGCGAATTGCGCAAGCTCTCGGAAATTGTTGAAGGCTGGAATGAGACCCAGGAGATCGGCTCCCTCGAGCGGGATCTCGCACTCGATAAATTGCGGACACTCTACGAGGCCGTGCGTTTCGGTACGGAGGAGGCACCCGCTGCGGCCGATGCCGTCCGGCAGGAACCCTTCCCGACGGAGATCCCGGTCAGCCTTGACCTGGGCGAAGTGCTTTCGATCGAGCCGCTGCCCGTGGCGGAACCCGAATTGCCGTCGCTCTCCGGATCCGGGCCGGAACCCGAATCCGGGTTCATTGCGCCCCAGGCCGGCCTGCCCGTGGCGGAGCCCGGGGCAGCTTTCTCCGATTGCGATACCGCGGCGGCGGAAACGGTGGCCGAATCTGTGCAGGATTCCGTGCCGGCGGACGGACAAGAGCCGGCCGGGGGTGTTGCGGAACCTGCCGAAATCCCGGCGGAACCGGCTGCGGGGCGAACTGCGGAGGCTGAACTCCCGGTTGCCGGGCTGGTTCCCGATCCTGAAACCCCGGCTGCGGAAGAAATCCCTGCGCCCGAATCAACTGGAAATAGCGCTGGCAAGGAAGTGCCGGCTGAAAATATTGCGGCGGCATCCGAATCGCATGGGGATTCCGGCTCGCAGGAGTTTGCCCGTGTGCCGGGGGCATCCGGGCCGCAAGGGGTAACCGACCCCCGGGACGAGCCCGCACACCGGGAAGCACCCTCGGGGATGCCCGAACCGGAAGCAATTGCCGGATCAGGGGCGGAAACGGGCGTTACCCTCCTGGCTCCCGGAGCGGGGGCGCATCCTGCGGCAGCGCAGCAGCCGATCGCGCCGACCTTGTTCGGCATCGAAGAGGAGACCCAGCGCCACCGCCATAAACAGCGGGTAATCATGTCGCTTTACAATCCCGAACCCACGGCTGCACGGCCGACGGCCGAAAAGCCTGCTCCGTCACCTGCCGCGGGGGACGCCGCAAAACCCGTGGCAGGGCGGCCGCAGCTTCCTACCGACAGTCCGGCAACCGACAGTCCGGCAACCGACAGCCCGGAACCGGCATCCGGCCCTGGCGCTTCGGCTCCCGGGGCTCCGCGTATGTTCGCCGGGGATGAGGCCCCTGCCGAAGGTGCGTATGCGGCGTCCGTGCCGCAGCGTCCGGTGCCCGTGTCCGACACCGGGGATGACGACGAAGAGCCCGATTTCGAGGAGATTACCCTTGCAGGGAACGGGGTGCCGAATAACGGGGCCGTACTGGGCGAAGTGATCAACCATGACAAACAGACGCTGGCCGATACGATTGTGCCGCCGCGCGACATGGCCTCGGAACTGCGCCGCAGCGAGCCCGTCACCGACCTGAGGCGTGCCATCGGCATCAACGACAAGTTCCTGATGATCCGCGACCTGTTCGACGGCGATGCCCGGGCTTACGAGGCGGCGCTCGACAAGCTCGATGCCTTCAGCGATTTCGACGACTGCATGATCTACATTGCCGAGAATTATGCCTGGAATGCCAATTCCGACGGCGCGAAGTTCCTGATGGAACTGCTCGAACGTAAATTCGCATAGCTCCATGGCCAAGCTCTATATCGTACCTACGCCGATCGGGAACCTCGACGATATCACGCTGCGGGCGGTCAATGTGCTGCGCGAGGTGGATTTCATCCTCGCCGAGGATACGCGTACTACGTCGTTCCTGCTCAGACACCTCGGTATCGAGAAAAAACTCCATTCGCACCACAAGTTCAACGAACACGCCACGGTCAAGATGGTGGCCGGGTCGATTGCCGCCGGACGCAATGCCGCGTTGGTTTCGGACGCCGGGACACCCGGTATCTCCGACCCGGGGTTCCTGCTCGTCAGGACTTGTGTCGAGGCCGGCATCGAGGTCGAGACCCTGCCCGGTGCCACGGCGCTCATCCCCGCCCTCGTGCAGAGCGGCTTCCCGTGCGACCGGTTTTGTTTCGAGGGGTTCCTGCCCCAGAAAAAGGGGCGGGCGAAGCAGTTGCAGGCGCTCGCCGACGAGGAGCGTACGATGATATTTTATGAATCGCCCTACCGGGTGGTGAAATGCCTCGAACAGTTTGCCGAAGTGTTCGGCCCCGGGCGCCGGGTGTCCGTATCGCGCGAACTGACCAAGAAGTTCGAGCAGACCGTGCGGGGCACTGTCGCCGAGGTGCTGGAGCATTTCCGCACGACCGAACCCAAAGGCGAATTCGTGATCGTGCTGGCCGGAAAACCCAAGCCCGGACGGGAAACGCAGGGGGACGGCGACGAACAAAAGATCGGATATGATGAATAACAACGATACGCATCGGGTCAAACGCTCTTTCTCGGCATGGCTGGGGGAGATGCGCGAATTCCTCCGGGGGCGTTTCAGCCTCGATGAGGACAAGGCGCAGCGCGACGAGGTCGTGGCGTCGATTTCCAAGGGGGTGGTATTTCGCGGGGTCAACCTGTGGGTACTGATCTTTGCGACGATGATCGCGTCGCTGGGCCTGAATGTCAACTCGGCCGCCGTGATCATCGGCGCCATGCTCATCTCGCCCATCATGGGGCCGATCATGGGCATCGGCCTTTCGCTGGGTATCAACGATTTCGAACTGCTCAAAAAGTCGCTGCGCAATTATGCGCTGATGTTCGTCGTGGCGATCGTCACCTCGACGGTCTATTTTCTGGTGTCGCCCCTGTCGTCGAACAGCAGCGAGTTGCTGGCACGCACCGTGCCGACGACCTACGACGTGCTGATCGCATTGTTCGGCGGCCTGGCGGGCATCGTGGCGCAGACGCGGCAGGATCGCACGTCGACCGTGATCCCGGGCGTGGCGATCGCTACGGCGCTGATCCCGCCCCTCTGTACCGCGGGCTTCGGCCTTGCCACGGGGCAGATGCGCTTCTTCTTCGGGGCGTTCTACCTCTTTTTCATCAACTCGGTATTCATCGCCCTGGCGACCTATGCCATGGTGCGGTTCCTGAAATACGAGAAAAAGGCGTTCATCGACAAGGTGCGCGAGCGCAACGTGAAGCGGCTGATGATGGTCATCACGCTGGTGACCTTCATCCCGAGCGTCGTCATCGGGTTCCACATGGTCAGGGTGTCGCTTTTCGAAGCGGCGGCCGACAAATATGTCTCGCAGGTCTTCAATTTCCCCCATACGCGCGTGATCGAGTGTAATAAGCGTTACGCGCACCGCGGGCATCCGTCGCAGATCGAACTGCTGCTCCTGGGGGAGCCGCTCGACGACGGGACGATCGAGAACGCCCGCACCCAGATGCGCAGCTTCGGGCTCGACAAGGCCGAGCTGGTCGTCCGCCAGGCGAACACCACGGACAAGATCGACGTGGCGTCGCTGCAACAGAGTTACCTCGAACTCCTGGAAGAGAAGAACAGGCGCATCGGCGAGATGGCTGCGCAGCTGAAACGCTACCGTGTCACGAATGTCGAGGTGGACGACATTTCGCGCGAGGTGGGCGCCATGACCACGAACGTCAGGGCCATATCGCTGATGAAGGGCATTACGTTCGACGTTTCGGGCACGCCGCTCGATACGACGCTCGTCTGCGTGGTCACGCCGAAAGTCCCTTCCGACTCCATCGACCGGACGACACTTGCGAACTGGCTGAGAATCCGCACCAAGGTCGCCAACGTAAAACTTTTCGTCGAACCGTAACCGCTGATTTGCCGGATGAAACGTACAGAGCTGAATTTCGTACAAAAGGTATGGTTGGAGTCCCTGTGGCTCGGGGCGCGGGTGTTTGCCATGATGCCCTACTGGTTCAAATACTACATTGTTGAAAACCTGCTCTTTTTCATCATATATTATTGCCTGCGCTACCGCATGAAGGTCGTGAAGGCCAATTTGCGGAACTCGTTCCCCGAAAAAAGCGAGCAGGAACGGGCGGCCGTCTGCCGCAGTTTTTACCGTACGCTTGCCGAGATTTTCGTCGATACGGTCAATATGGCCCACATGGGCGAGGAAAAAGGCCGTACGGTTCTCACCGTAAAAGGGTTCGAGGAACATTATGCGAAGGTGCACGGCCGCGACTGGATCGCCATGACTGCCCATTTCGGCTGCTGGGAGTATTGCTCCTACTGGGGGCTTTACGAACGCTCGCAGATGCTCGTGGCCGTTTACCACCCGCTGCGCAGCAAAGTGATGGAATGCCTTTACCAGCGCCTGCGCAACTACGAGAATTCGATGACCGTGGCGATGAAGGATTCGCTGCGCTTCTACCTGCGCAACCGGGAACGCGGCATCGAGGGCAAGAACCTCGTGATGGGGCTTATCGCCGACCAGAACCCGCCGCGCCGCCCCGACAGCCATTGGTTCCGCTTTCTCAACCAGGATACGATCTTCTTCGACGGCGGGGAGAAACTGGCGCTGCGCTGTAACCTGCCGGTCTATTTCGTCCGGATGGAGCGCTTGCAGCGGGGACGTTACCAGATGTCGTTCGAACCGATCTACGACGGTGTGGAGGAGGTCGCCGAATACGAAATCACGGAACGTTACGTTAGACGTTTGGAAGCCATGATCCGCGAGCATCCCGAGCTCTGGATGTGGTCGCACCGCCGCTGGAAACACAAACGCACGAATGCCAATCGTTAAAATCGTCATACTCAACTGGAACGGCGCGGAACATCTGCGCCGCTTCCTGCCGAGCGTCGTGGCCGCGGCTTCCGCCGGGGTCGGGGTCGTCGTCGCCGACAACGGTTCGACGGACGGGTCGCTGGCGGTGCTGGCGGAGGAGTTCCCGACCGTCGCCGTGGTGCGCCTCGACCGGAATTACGGTTTTGCGGGCGGTTACAACCGCGCTTTGGCGCAGGTCGAGGCGGATTATTACCTGTTGCTCAATTCCGATGTCGAGACACCCCGGGGATGGCTGGAGCCGATCCTCGGCGTTCTGGAGCGTGAGCCCGACGTGGCGGTCGTTTCGCCCAAGCTGGTTTCGTGGCTCGACCGTACGAGATTCGAGTACGCAGGGGCTTCCGGGGGCTTTATCGACTTCCTGGGCTATCCTTTTTGCCGGGGGCGTATCCTCAAGCGGGTCGAAGCCGACGAGGGGCAGTACGACGATGCCCGCGACGTATTCTGGGTCAGCGGAGCGGCTTTTTGCTGCCGTGCCGACGTGTTCCGCGCATTAGGGGGCTTCGACGACGATTTCTTCGCCCACATGGAGGAGATCGACCTCTGCTGGCGCATGCAGCTCGCGGGTTACCGCGTGCGGGTCGTGCCCGGGAGTACGGTCTACCACCTCGGCGGCGGGACGCTGACGACCGATTCCCCGACCAAGGTGTTCTACAACCATCGCAATAACCTGGCGATGCTCTACAAGTGTGCTTCTCCCGTACAGCGTGCCGTCGTGGCCGTCGTGCGCCCCGTGCTCGACCTGATGGCTGCATTGTCGTACCTGGCACAGGGGCGGGGCGATAATTTCCGTGCCGTATTCCGCGCCTGGCGCGATTTCCTCCGCTGGCACGGCAGCCTGTCGCGCAAGCGGAAGGAGATTCGGCAGCAGTGCAGGGGGACGGTCGCCGGGAAGGTTTACCGCGGTTCCGTAGTCCTGCGTTACCTTTTGGGGCGAAAGACCTTCGGGCGGATGATGTGACCCGGCGGAAAAACTCAGGACGGAGATTTGCCTTCCGGTGGAATAACCTAAAATAAGACCTCCCGGTTTTGCCGGGAGGTCTTATTTTAAACAGTATTCGGTGTTTTCCTACTTGTTGATTTTCGCCCACGAATCCTTGAGCGTCACCGTGCGGTTGAACACGGGGTGTTCGGGTGTCGAGTCGGTGTCGGGACAGAAGTAGCCTACGCGCTCGAACTGCACGGCCTGCCCTATGGGTATGTCGCGCAGCGACGGCTCCAGGTAGCCCGTGACCTTGACCATGGATTCGGGGTTGAGGTTGTCCTCCCAGGTCTGTCCTTCCTCCACGTCGTCGGGGTTCTCCTTCGTGAAGAGCGGGTTGAACAGGCGGATTTCGGCCTCCACGGCATCTTTGGCCGATACCCAGTGGATGACACCCTTCACGCGGCGGCCGTCGCTCGACGACCCTCCGCCCGACATCGGGTCATAGGTGCAGCGCAGCTCGGTGATGTTGCCCGCGGCATCCTTGATGACCTCCTCGCACCTGATCAGGTACGAATAGCGCAGGCGCACCTCGCCGCCGGGTGCCAGGCGGAAGAACTTTTTGGGAGGCTCCTCCATGAAATCGTCGCGCTCGATGTAGATGACCTTCGAGAAGGGCACCTGCCGCGTGCCGGCCGATTCGTCCTCGGGGTTGTTGATCGCCGTGAAGAGCTCGGTCTTGCCTTCCTCGTAGTTGGTGATGACCACCTTCAGCGGGTTGAGCACTGCCATGCGGCGCTCTGCGATCTTGTTCAGGTCTTCGCGCACGCAGTATTCGAGCTTGCCCAGGTCGATCACGTTGTCGCGCTTGGCTACGCCCACCATCTCGGCGAAGTTCCGCACCGAGGCCGGGGTATAGCCCTTGCGGCGCAGTGCGCAGATCGTCGGCATGCGGGGGTCGTCCCAGCCCATCACGGCGCCTTCCTGCACGAGTTTGAGCAGCTTGCGCTTCGACATCATCGTGTAGGTGAGGTTCAGCCGGGCGAATTCGTACTGGTGCGAAGGGTAGATCTCCAGCGCCTGGATGAACCAGTCGTAGAGCGGACGGTGCACGTCGAATTCGAGCGTGCAGATCGAATGGGTGATCTGCTCGATCGAGTCGCTCTGCCCGTGGGCATAGTCGTACATCGGGTAGATGCACCACTTGTCGCCCGTGCGGTGATGCTCGGCATGGATGATGCGGTACATGATCGGGTCGCGGAAGAGCATGTTGGGGTGCGCCATGTCGATCTTGGCGCGCAGCACCTTGGCCCCGTCGGGGAATTCGCCGTTTTTCATGCGGACGAACAGGTCGAGGTTTTCCTCCACGGAACGGTCGCGCCACGGCGACGGAGTGCCCGGTACGGAAACCGTACCGCGGTTTTCGCGGATCTGCTCCTGCGTTTGGTCGTCGACGTATGCCAACCCTTTTTTAATCAGTACGATCGCCCAGTCGTAGAGCTGGTCGAAATAGTCCGACGCATAGCGTTCGACGGCCCAGTCGAACCCGAGCCACTGGATGTCGCGCTTGATCGAATCGACATACTCCACATCCTCCTTGACGGGGTTCGTGTCGTCGAAACGGAGGTTGCACTTGCCTCCGTATTTCCGTGCCAGCCCGAAGTTGATGCAGATGCTCTTGGCGTGTCCGATATGCAGGTAGCCGTTCGGTTCGGGCGGGAAACGGGTCTGGACGCGCGTTTCGCCCTTGGCGATCGACTCTTCGATGATCTCTTCGAGGAAGTTCAGCGACTTCTCCCGTGTTTCGTTTGTTTCGCTTGCCATATGTGTATGTTTCGCTTGTTGTATGCTTTATTTCTTTGCCTTGGGGCCGATGTTGAACAGCTTCTGGATGTCCACCGAGAGCTTCACGACCTGCTGTGTGCCCATGCCCGTGCCGTCGTAGTGGAACACCATGCCCGCCTCGACGGCCAGCGTGCCCTTGAAGAATCGGCGGTCGTAGCCGACCCACGTGCGGTTATAGACATTTTTTGTCGTTGCGTAGAAAGGCTCGCCGGCATAAAGCCCGTCCTGTCCGTAGGTGACGGGGATGTCTTCGCCGACCGCGATATTGCGCAGGGGTTGCAGGTTTTCGCCCAGATAGAGGTTGTTCTCAAGTTTCACGCCCCACTTGGTCAGCACGAAGTCGATCTGTGCACCGCACGGTTTTTTCCAGTTGTGGTCTACGCTGCGGCCGCGCTGCGGGGCGAAGAGGAACCCGGCCTTGATGTCGAAGTCGAAGTAGGCGTTGAATCCCCAGCCCGCATAGGGGTTTACCAGCAGGTTGTCCGTGACGTTCTCGTTGAGCTTCGAACCTGCGAAATGGAACATCGAGAAGGCATAACCGAAGTAGAAGCCCCGCTCGAGCGTATAGCGTCCCGCCGAGATGATGCGGAACATTTCGCGCGACTGCTCGGAATACATGCCTTCCCAGTCGATCGCCATTTCTACATAGGTGTTCTCGCGCTCGGTGGATTTATAATGCCCGAGGAAACCCGAAAGGCGGTTGTGGTAGAACGCCGTCGAGTCGCTGAAGAACGCCCTCGAATAGTCGCCCAGCAGCTCCTTGCGGTCGAAGATACCGGCGTTGGCCTGTACGTTCTTGCTGTTGAACTGGTAGTATACGATAGGGCGGGCCTTGGTCAGGAACCGGGTGTCGTTGCCGAAGTCCTGCAACAGGTCGACACCGACCACCAGGCGGTTTTTCCCCATCCATTCCACGCCGATGCGGGGCGTGAGGCGGGCGCTGAAGAGCGTCTGCGATTCGTTGAAATCGTTGTTGGCGTATTCCCGGTTGTCGAAGCGGGTCGCGAAGTCGGCGCCGACGATCAGATTCTGTGCGCTGAGGCTTCCTCCCGCGACAAAGGCGGCGAACGACAGCATCAAGACTTTTTTGAGTGACATAATTCTTTTGAATTGAGACCCCAAAAATAGGTAAAATATTTATTATTTGACTACTTTTGACCCCGAAATCACTCATTTGCATACGTTATGCGTAAAATCACCAACGAAGAGCTGAACCGGCCCTCGGCCGGGGAGTTCGCCGCGATGGAGAAAATGCCCGTCGCGGTAGTGCTCGACAACGTCCGTTCGTTGCAGAACGTAGGGGCTTTCTTCCGCACGGGGGATGCTTTCGCCGTGGAACGCATCGCCCTCTGCGGCATCACCGCGACGCCGCCCAACCGCGACATCCACAAGACGGCGCTCGGCGCCGAACTGACCGTGCCGTGGACTTATCACAAGACGACGGAGGAGTGCATCGCCCGCCTGCGCGCCGAAGGCTACCGGGTCTATGCCGTCGAGCAGGTCGAAGGCGCCGTGATGCTCGGCAACTTCCGGGCGGAGCCGGGCGCGAAATATGCGCTCGTGTTCGGCAACGAGGTGATGGGCGTGGGGCAGCAGGCCGTGGACATGTGCCACGGCGCGATCGAGATCCCTCAGGCCGGGACGAAGCATTCGATCAACGTTTCGGTCTCGGGCGGTGTCGTTTTATGGGATTTTTTTTGCCAAATCCGGCCAAAGCGTTAACTTTGCCGCGCTGAACCGCGGTTTAGCTGCGCCCCGGCAAAGCAGATGAATTTGGCTTTGCACCCGGCTTGCGCTATCACCCCGGTTTACAGGTGTTGATAAGTCTCCCTTTTCAAAGGGAGGTTTGGAGGGATTGTCGATATGGAATCGGCCTTTTTGCGCCGTAATACGAATCCGATGGATTCCATACCGGAACCTTGCGAACAAATGAAATGTTGAATAAATCCATTGGGTTCGTAGTAAACTATGTCTGTAGAAAGTACTGTCAGGGCTGTGACCACCTACCGTCTGACGGAGATGAAACAGCGCGGCGAGAAGATCGCCATGCTGACTTCGTACGATTATTCGATGGCCAGGATCGTCGACGCCGCGGGTATCGACGTGATCCTCGTGGGCGACTCGGCGGCCAACGTGATGGCCGGTTACGAAACCACGCTTCCCATTACCCTCGATATGATGATTTACCATGCGCGTTCGGTCGTGCGTGCCGTCAGCCGTGCGCTGGTCGTCGTCGACCTGCCGTTCGGAACCTACCAGGGCAATTCGAAGGTGGCGCTCGACTCGGCCATCCGCATCATGAAGGAGACCGAGGCCGATGCCGTGAAGATCGAGGGCGGCGAAGAGATCCTCGAATCGGTCAACCGCATCCTTTCGGCCGGAATCCCCGTCATGGGGCACCTGGGGCTGACGCCGCAGTCGATCCATAAATTCGGGACGTACAGCGTGCGTGCCAAGGAGGAGGCCGAGGCAGCGAAACTCGTCCGCGACGCCCACCTGCTGTGCGATGCGGGGTGCTTCGGCATCGTGCTCGAAAAGATTCCCGCGGCGCTGGCCGCCCGCGTCACCTCCGAAATCTCCGCGCCGACCATCGGTATCGGGGCCGGTAACGGCTGCGACGGGCAGGTGTTGGTGATCCACGACATGCTGGGCATCAACAAGGGTTTCTCGCCGCGCTTCCTGCGCCGCTATGCCGACCTGTATACCGTCATGTCGGACGCCGTGTCGCAGTATATCGCGGACGTGAAGTCATGCGATTTCCCCAACGGGCAGGAGCAGTACTGACCCCGCCGGGTGCGCAGGCCGCCGTGACGGAATAATTTCGATCCCCGACCCTGAGGCCGGGGATTTTTCCTGTCCGGGAAGTCGTCGGCGGGAGGATGCCCCCGATTGCTGTCCGGGGATTCCGGGCGCGGGGCGTCCCCTCCGGCTTGTACGGGACTGCGCGGGCGGCTTCCCGGCCCGTGGCGCCGGGGGCTGTCCCGGACGCAGGCGTGTGTATTTACCCGTCGCGGGGCCGGCCGGGCGTTGTCCCGGGGGCTCCGGATTTCGCCCGCACCCGGCGGCTTTGATAAATTGTTGATAAAAAAAATCGTCGCGTTGCCCCGGATATTAGGCCGTTTCGAAAATTATCACTACATTTGCGAGCAACAAAAATCCACGTTCATTATGTCTTTTATCAATGAAAGGGTTCAGCCCGAAGGACTTACGTTCGACGATGTGCTGCTTATACCCGCCTATTCGGAAGTGTTGCCGCGAGAGGTCAGTGTCCAGACCCGTTTCTCGCGAAATATCAAACTCAACATCCCCATTGTGTCCGCTGCCATGGACACCGTTACCGAAGCGCCGATGGCTATTGCGCTGGCTCGTGAAGGCGGGATCGGCGTGATCCACAAGAACATGTCCATCGCCGAGCAGGCCGCCCACGTGCGCCGGGTGAAGCGGGCCGAGAACGGCATGATTTACGACCCGGTGACCATCTCGAAAGACCATACGGTCGGCGATGCGCTCAACCTGATGAAAGAGAACAAGATCGGGGGTATTCCGGTCGTGGACGCGGATCGGAAGCTGATCGGTATCGTCACCAACCGCGACCTGCGGTTCCAGCGCGACATGTCGCGCCGTATCGAGGAGGTGATGACCCCCGGCGACCGCCTCATCACCACGCATAGCTCCGAATTGTCCAACGCCTCGGAGGTGCTGCTCAACTGCAAGATCGAAAAGCTCCCCGTGGTCGACGACGAAGGCCATCTGGTGGGGCTTATTACTTATAAGGATATCACGAAGGTGCAGGATCATCCCAACGCCTGCAAGGATGCCAAAGGCCGTCTGCGCGTCGCAGCCGGCGTAGGCATCACGCCCGATGCGCTGGATCGTGTGAAGGCGCTCGTCGAGGAGGATGTGGATGCCGTGGTGCTCGACTCCGCGCACGGGCATTCGATGAATATCGTCAATAAGCTCAAGGAGATCAAGGCCGCCTATCCGTCGCTCGACGTGGTGGTCGGAAATATCGCCACGGCAGGGGCCGCACGGTTCCTGATCGAGAACGGCGCCGACGGCATCAAGGTCGGCATCGGCCCCGGCTCGATCTGCACCACCCGCGTGATCGCGGGCGTGGGCGTTCCCCAGTTGTCGGCCATCTATGCCGCGGCGTCGGCCGCCAAAGATACGGGCGTCCCGGTTATCGCCGACGGCGGCCTGCGTTATTCGGGCGACATCGTCAAGGCGCTGGCTGCGGGCGGCGACTGCGTGATGATCGGCTCGATGTTCGCCGGCACGGAGGAATCCCCCGGCGAGACGATCATCTATAACGGCCGTAAGTTCAAGACCTACCGCGGCATGGGCTCGATCGACGCCATGAAGGCGGGTTCCGCCGACCGCTATTTCCAGAAGGGCTGCGAAGGCAATATCAACAAGCTCGTTCCCGAAGGGATCGTGGCGCGCGTACCCTTCAAGGGCACGTTGAGCGAGGCTGTCTTCCAGCTTATCGGCGGCATCCGTTCGGGCATGGGTTATTGCGGTGCCAGGGACATCGCGGCTTTGCAGCGCGCGCAGTTCATCCGCATCACCTCGAACGGCGTTACGGAGAACCACCCGCACGACGTGACCATCACGAGTGAAACGCCCAATTATTCCCGCGGTGAATAGTTCCGATCCCGGGATCGCGGCCTGCGGGCTTTTTTGCGGTTCATGCCGGAAATTCCGGAAAGGGAGTTGTCCGGGGTGCCGCGATAACGAAAAGGCCGCGTGGTGCAAGGTTCGTTCCTGCTGCCGGGAGAACGGCTGGCAGAGTTGCGCCGAATGCACGCTGGTGCCGCTGGATACCTGCGGAAAGTTCAATAATTTCATTGCCGGGATTTTTCAGGTCGTTTTTCGCTCAGACCGCCGAGGTTGCATAGAACGCATCCGCGAAGTCGGGAGCGAGGCTTTCGCCGCGGAGATGCGCCTTGCGGGAAGCTACAACCGTCCGGTAAAAAGAAAATAATAAGGATTCGGGGTCTTCCTTGCCAAAGGGAGATTCAGAGGGATATTAAGCCTGGAACCGGCGTCGAAGACGCCGTAGAGTGAGTCCGGCGAGTTTCATGGCTTGTAAACCTTCCGAAATTGATGAACCCAGATTCGTCGGACTTACGTTATATTATGGAAAAAATCCTGATTCTCGACTTCGGGTCGCAGTATACGCAGCTCATCGCACGGCGCGTACGCGAACTGAATGTCTATTGCGAGATCCACCCCTTCAACAAGATTCCGGTGCCGGATGCTTCGGTGCGGGGCGTGATCCTCTCGGGCAGTCCCTTCTCCGTGAGGGACGAGCATGCCCCTGCCCCCGACCTTTCGGCCATCAAGGGCAAACTGCCCCTGCTGGGGGTCTGCTACGGCGCACAGTTCCTCGCATCGGCCTTCGGCGGCGAGGTGCAGCCGGCGCCCAGCCGCGAGTACGGCCGTGCGATGCTTACGGTTGGCGATGCCGGTGACCCGCTGATGCGCGGCCTGCCTGCGACCACGCAGGTGTGGATGTCGCACGGCGATACGATCACGTCCGTGCCGGCTGACTACAAGGTCGTGGCCAGCACCGAGGAGGTGCGCGTGGCTGCGTTCCGCATCGAGGGTGAGCAGACCTGGGGCATCCAGTTCCACCCCGAGGTTTACCATTCGACCGACGGCACGCACCTGCTGAAGAATTTCGTCGTGGGTATCTGCGGCTGCAGGCAGGAGTGGACCTCGGAGAGTTTCGTAGAGGCCACCGTGCGCGAGTTGCAGGAGAAACTGGGCGACGACAAGGTCGTGCTCGGACTTTCGGGCGGCGTCGACTCGTCGGTGGCCGCCGTGCTGCTGCACAGGGCCATCGGCAAGAACCTCTACTGCATCTTCGTGGATTCGGGCCTGCTGCGCAAGAACGAATTCGAGGACGTGCTCGAGTCGTATAAGAACATGGGCTTGAACGTCAAGGGCGTGAAGGCCGGCGACAAGTTCCTGGGTGACCTGGCGGGCGTGAGCGATCCCGAGACCAAGCGCAAGATCATCGGCCGCGATTTCGTCGAGGTATTCAACGACGAGGCGATCCGGATCGAGGACGTGCGCTGGCTGGCGCAGGGGACGATCTATCCCGACGTGATCGAGTCGGTGTCGGTCAACGGCCCCTCGGCGACGATCAAGTCGCACCACAACGTCGGCGGGCTGCCCGAGAAGATGCACCTCGGGATCGTCGAACCGCTGCGCCTGCTCTTCAAGGACGAGGTGCGCCGCGTCGGCCGTTCGCTCGGGATCTCCGAGCAGCTGATCGGGCGCCATCCCTTCCCGGGGCCCGGCCTTGCGATCCGCATCCTGGGCGACATCACGCCCGAAAAGGTCGGGATCCTGCAGGACGTGGACAAAATCTACATCGACGCCCTGCGCGATGCCGGGCTTTACGACAAGGTGTGGCAGGCGGGGGCTATCCTGCTCCCCGTGAAGAGCGTCGGCGTGATGGGCGACGAGCGAACCTACGAGAGCTGCGTCGCACTGCGTGCCGTGACCTCGACCGACGGCATGACCGCCGACTGGGTGCACCTGCCCTACGAGTTCCTTGCCAATGTGTCGAACGACATCATCAATAAAGTCAAAGGGGTCAACCGCGTCGTCTACGACATCTCCTCGAAACCGCCCGCAACGATCGAGTGGGAATAGGGCGTGATCCCTGCGCGGCCGCTGTGTGGGATCGGCCGCTGTCGTATTGCAATCGTTGCCGAACCCGTTATTCGGCACGGCCAGCCCGGACGTTTACAGTCCGGGCTGGCTGCTTTTGCGGCCGGATGGTGTTGCCGACGGGCTTTGCCGGCTGCTGCAACATGCGTGCAATGCCATATTCCCGGGATTGTTATGGGATTGTCGCAACTATGAAATAGCCGCTGGGTAATTTTGCAGCGTCAGAAACAATGTCGATTTATGACCCCTGCCGATGCAATCCGCCAACCAGCCTTGAAACTTCGCCCGTCCCGGTTTCCGGGGCGGTTTTTTTGTCTGGCCGAAGGTACCCCGGGGATTTTACGGTTCGGGGCGGGAGCCCCCCCCCGCCGGAGCCTTAATTTGGGAGCGGATGAGGCTGTCTGCCGGACGGGTTGTCCCTTTCGAAGCAGCATGGAACGTTTTTTTTGCTATGTAACGGAATATTAACAGTAAATATATGCCGAAATCCTTTTGTATTTTTGAAATAAAAACTATCTTTGTAATAGTTTCCCCTTGAAAAAACGGAAGAATCGTAAGTCATTTATTGTGTACAGATATTAGTTTATAATCACCTAATTAAAACTATTTTTTATGAGTAAACATCTTTTTAGGTTGCTGTTCGGCGCATTCTTCCTCGTGGCTGCCACGGCATTTACGGGATGCTCCGATGATGATGACAAGTCGCTGACGCCGAAGTTGACGGCGGATCCGACGGCGCTTGATTTCACCGATGAGACGGCGACGACGCAGACCGTTGCCATCACGGCGAACTGCGAATGGACGGTTACTGCAAGTAACCTGGATTGGGCTACCATTTCCCCGATGAGCGGCAAAGGCAACGGAACGATCTCCGTTACGGTTTCCGAGCTGCCCGCCGGTACGAACCTGCGCGAAGGCAAAATCTCCTTCACGCTTATCCACCCCGAATTCGGCAAATGGGGTCAGGCCGAGTCGTCCGTAGCCGTAAAACAGTACGGCAGCGGGGTTACACCCCCCCCCACGGGCGATGCTATCTATGCTAACGATTTCGATAAGGAGCAGGCTCAAAAGGGGTCGGATAATAAATTCCCCTTCGCAGATGCATTCGAGGGCTGGAAGAATCAGACCGGTACGGGTGCCGACAATGTTGCTTATAAAACGAGCGGTATAAGTGTTCGTTCGAATTCGCCTTCGAACGATAGCCATTCGAAGTACAAGGACGACGCTTCCGGTGTCAACAATATGTTCTTCGGAACGAGCGGTGTTTTTGAGATTCAGAAAATCGCACTTGAATCTACCCAGAAGAACCTTCAACTTACGTTCGGTTCATACCGTAGTATTTTTGAAGATAAGGACAATGCCTTCAAGACTTCGGAGTTCCATGTATATCTGAGCAAGGACGGTGAAAACTGGGCGGAAATTACCTATGACCGCCCTGTCGGGGACGACGAGCACTCTAACTACGGTACCTGGGCTTTGGCGACGGCCAATTTCACGCTGAAACAGGTGCCTTCGGAACTTTACATTAAATTTACTTCGGATCTTACATCCGCACACCGTATCGACGACGTGAAACTTTTCGAGGGCATCGGTGGTACGGAGGTCGACCTGGACAATATTACTCCTCCTGTAACTGAAACGAAGACCATTGCTGAAGTCATTGCCGGTTCGGTAGGCGCGACCTATACTACGCAGGGACAAGTCGTGGCGATTAACGGACGTAGTTTCCTGATTCAGGACAATAGCGGGAAGATTCTGGTCTATCTTGGATGGAAAGATAATAAGCCTGTGGTAGATTATTCCGCTACGATTGGCCAGACTGTCAAGGTGACCGGCAAGACGACTACTTACAGTAAGTTGGTACAGTTCTCTGAAACCGACCTGGTAATAGAAAAGGTGTCTGACGGTTCCTTCACACAGCCTACTCCCGAGAAGTTCGACGGAGCCGCTTTCGATGCCTATGCGGCAGCCACTCCCGTTATTAAATATATCGAATATTCGGGCACGCTTACGATAGACGGGTATTACTATAATATAGCTGTCGATGGTACGGATCTGCAGGGCTCTCTGGCATATCCCGCCGATGGTTTTGTCGATGCGTCCCTTAATGGACAGGTTGTTATTGTCAAGGGTTATACGTTAGGTATGACCAACCAGAGTAAGATGCTTAGCACGATTGCCGTATCGGTCGAAAAGGATGGTGATGCACCCGCTGAACCGAAGATTACCAAGCTCGACCCGACGTCGCTTTCTTTCGCTGCGACGGACAATGCCAAGACCGTGACGGTCACGGCTGCCAATGCCGACGACTGCACGATCGAAGCCGCTACGGATAAATCGGAGCAGTTCACGACTTCCGTAAAGGGGATGGTTGTAACCGTGACGCCCAAGGAAAACACGACGGAGCAGGCTATCACCGCCACGCTGACCATCAAACTGATGAAGGCCGGTGCTGCTGTAGATACCAAAACCGTTGCGATTTCGCAGGCCGGGAAAATAGTGGGAAGCGGGTATGTGCGCGTAACCTCTATTACATCGGGTAAAAAATACCTGATAGTGGCTGAAAATGGAGATAAATATGCTGTTTTACCGGCATCTGCGGGGTTGAACGCTAGCAAATTGTTTGATGGAATTGCGATTACGGTTGCAAATGGAAAAATCGAAGCAAATGCGGCAAATAATGCCCATGCTGTTACCATTGTAGCGAGTGACGGTGCGTATACGATCCAAAATACAGCAGGCAAATTTATTGAGTACGCTAATAATAGTAGTGGTAAGACGCAGTTGGCAATTGTTGATGCATCATCAAGAAAATGGGTTGCTGATGAAGAAACTGCAGGGACATTTTTGATTAAAGATTCCGAGGTGACGGGGCGTGCACTCCTATACCGAAATGGAGACACTGAGTATGACAATCGTTTTGGAGGATATGCAACTTCAAATATAGGTAAAGGGTATATTACTGTCGCCCTTTATGAATTGAGCGAATAGCAACTCTCTGATTCCGATAATCCATCCCCGGCGGATTGGCTTCCGCCGGGGATGATTGTCGGATTTTCTACCTGACATTTTTATCTGCAAATTCCCACATGATTTTGACAAACGGGTTATTGAAACTTTTCGGGCGGGCTATGGTGCTCGGGGCGCTCCTGCTGGTTTTCGGGCGGTGCGGTTCCTCCGACGACGGCACCCCGGCGAATATTTCCGCGGTGTTCATGGAAACCGAGACGACCACGCTCGACGCCAAAGGTTATGCGACCGATCCCCGGCTCGTACTGACGGGGCCCGTAGGTACGGTTTACACCGTCACCGTGACCGAAGGCGGCAGTTGGTGCTGGACGTCGCGCAAGACGCAAGCCACGACCAAATCGGCGCAGCTGGTCGCTGCAAGCGAGGTCATTTACCTCTACCTGGACAAAAACGAAACGGGCGCTTCGCGCCGGGCTGCGGTCGATGTCGTTTTCGACGGCGGACACGAATTCACGTTGACGATCGACCAGGCGGACTATTCGGTTCCGGCGTCGATGGATCACGCGTGGGCGGAATTGCCCGCCTATGTCGAAGTCCCCGATTACCGTTACGTAACACATTACGCGCCGCTCTCTTCGACTGTGACGGCACGTAACTTTACGATCTGCTACGACACGAAGAAACGTATCGCCAACTGGGTCGCCTATCCGATCCATTCCTGTTACCGGGTTGGAAAATATGAGCGTTCTAATGCATGGAAATACGATCCTGAAGTGCCGGAGGAATTTCAGGTCGATTTGAGCCGCGGTTCATATAATGGGCGGCCTATCCGCGGGCATCAGTGTATGTCCTACCATCGTTATGTCAGCTATTCTTCGCTATTGAATGAGCAGACGTTCTATTCGACCAATATTATGCCTCAGGATCCTGATTTTAATAGCGGGTCGTGGGGGGATTTGGAAGATCTTACCCTGAAATATATTTCATATCCCGATACCTTGTACAATGTTACGGGAACTTATGGGGTACAGGGATATACGACGGATAAAGGGGGGAATCGGGTCGCGATTCCACAGTATTGCTGGAAGGTGCTGCTACGTACCAAAAGCGGCAGGACGGGGAAGCGGATCGACCAGATTACCGATGCATCGCAATTGGCGGCAATCGGTTATTGGGCTGAAAATTCCTCAACCACGACCGGGAATATAAAACAATATATCACGAGCGTCGCCGACATCGAAGAGAAAACGGGCTATAAATTCTTTACGATGCTCGACGATGGCATTGCCGCCGACGTGAAGGCACAGAACAATCCCTCGGACTGGGGTATAAATTAATCTGAATTATATGAAGAAACTGCTTTTTACCGGGCTTTTCGCAGCGCTGATCGTCGCCTGCTTCGCCCAGAAACCCTACAAGGTCGTTTTCTACAACTTCGAAAACCTCTTCGATACGATCCGCAACCCGGAGATTTACGACGAGGAGTTTACGCCCGAAGGGCCCAAGAAGTGGAATACGCCCAAGTACACCAAAAAGATCAATAACCTTTCGCGCGTGTTGTTCGACATCGCCGCCATCAACAAGGACTACCCGGTGGTGATCGGCGTTTCGGAGATCGAGAACCGCAATGTCATGGAAGACGTGATCGCTACGCCCAAACTCGCCCCGGCCAATTACCGCATCGTGCACTACGATTCGCCCGATGCCCGCGGCGTGGACGTGGCGTTCTACTACCGTCCCGACGTGTTCAAGCTCGAGGGCAGCGCCCCGATCCCGTTTACGATGGAGAGCCTGCCGAATTTCCGCACGCGCGACGTGGTGACGATGTGGGGGACGATCGACGGGGAACCGTTCTATTTCATGGTGGCCCACTGGCCTTCGCGCCTGGGCGGCAAGGAGGCTTCGGCACCCAAGCGCGAGCGCGCCGCCGAGATCATGCGCCATGCCGCCGACTCGGTGCTGGCGATCAACCCCGCGACCAAGGTCGTGATGATGGGTGACTTCAACGACGACGCCACCGACAAGAGCATCACCGAGGTGCTCGGCGCCGAAGGCAACATCCGCAAGCTCCAACCGGGCGGATACTACAATCCCTTTATCGACATGCTGAAGGCGGGCATCGGTTCGCTTGCCTACCGCGACCAGTGGAACCTGTTCGACAATATCGTCGTGTCGGAGAACCTCGCTACCGGCTCGACGGGTTCGCTCAAGCTGGAGCGTGCCCCCAAGGGGAAATATTACGGCAATATTTTCCGTGCCCCCTATCTGTTCCAGCAGGAAGGCCAGTACAAGGGCTACCCGCTGCGTACGTTCGTGGGCAACAATTTCCAGGGGGGATACAGCGACCACCTTCCCGTATTCATTTACATCGGTAAATAACCCAACAAAGTAATTATGAAGATCAGAGCTTTACTTGTTATCCTGCTCACGCTGGCCTGTGCCGGGGCGTATGCCCAGGACGGGGGCGTCAAAGGCAAGGTCGTCTCGCGTGACGGCCGTGTCGCACTGAGCAATGTCAAGGTGGTCGTCGAACCGCTCGGCGTCACCGTCATGACCGACAACCACGGTAATTTCAATATCGACCAGCTGCCCAAAGGGGAATACCAGTTGAAATTCGAAGCCCCCGAGTTCGAGAACCTCGACCTGGCGATCCGTGTCGACAAGATGGTCAAGAACCTCAATTCGGTGGTGATGGCCCCCGATGTGCAGTATGTCATCGACGACGCCGTGTTCGCGGAGTTCGACTCCGATACGGCGGCCGACGGGCAGTCGCTGCCTTCGTCGCTTTCGTCGTCGAAGGATGTCTTCAACAACATCGCCTCGTATAAATTCAGCGAGATGCGTTTCAACGTGCGCGGTTACGATTCGCAGTATTCGAGCATCTACCTGAACGGCATCCGGTTCAACGACGCCATGACGGGCTATGGCCCCTGGTCGTTGTGGAGCGGCCTGAACGACGCCACGCGTAACCAGGAGAATACCGCCGGGCTGCGCTCGTCGGGCTACGGCATCGACGGCATCGGCGGCACGACCAATGTCAATGCGCGCGCTTCGCAGATGCGCAAGGGCTTCCGTGCCAGCGTCGTGAACGGCAACTCGATGTACCGCTTCCGCGCGATGGTTTCCTACGCTTCGGGCCTGCTCGACAACGGATGGTCGTACGCCTTCTCGTTCTCGACCCGCCAGGGCGGCAACTCCTATGTCGACGGGGTGTACTACAATGCCTACGGTTACTTCGCATCGGTCGAAAAGCGTTTCGGCGGCGACCGCCACAACCTGGCGCTGACCATCCTGGGCGCACCGACCGAGCGCGGAGCGCAGCAGGCGTCGACGCAGGAAGCCTACGACCTGTTGAGTAACAACTATTACAACCCCAATGTGGGTAAGCAGGACGGCAAGCTGCGCAACTCGCGCGTGCGCGATTACCACGAGCCGATCGTGATGCTCAACTACGGGTTCGACATTTCGTCGAATACCAAACTTGCCGCCGCGGCTTCGTTCCGCTTTGGCAAGAACGGTTATTCGGCCCTGACGTGGACGGACGGCCCCGACCCGCGCCCCGACTACTACCGTTACCTGCCCAGCTTCTACACGAACCGTATCCTCCAGTTGTCCGAGGGCATCGAGAGTTCGGATCTGGGGACGTACAACGACCTTGCGCTGCGTTCGATGCGTGAGTGGATCACCGACCCCAGCAAGAGCCAGATGGATTACGACAACATGTTCCGCATGAACTACAACCGCAACAAGTCCGGGGCTTCGGGCATCTACATGATCGAAGAACGCCATACCGACCAGCGCGATTTCAACTTCGCGGCCAACATCGCCCATACGTTCCGCAACCAGTCCGTGCTGCGCGGAGGCCTGACGGCGCGTATCAACCGCACGGAGTACTACGACCAGGTGAAAGACCTGCTCGGCGCCGACTACTGGCTCGACGTGGATAAGTTCGCCCTGCGCGACAACGGCAACTACAACCCGCTGCTTTCGCAGAACGACCTGGATTATTACCTCAAGCACGGCGAGGCCCGCCGCGTCGGGGAAGGCGACAAGTTCAGCTACGATTACTACGCCAACCTGCGCCAGGCACAGGTCTGGGCGCAGTATTACGCCTCGTTCGGCGGTTTCACGATGAGCCTCGGCGGCGAGGTCGGCTATACGGCCATGTGGCGCGACGGCCGGCTGCGCAAGGGACTCTTCGCGAACAACTCGCTCGGTAAATCGAAGACGCTCGACTACCTGACCTACAAGCTCAAGGGCGAGTTCTCGTACCGTTTCTCGGGTGCGCATGCCATCGACGCCAATGTGGCCTACATGGTCAATCCCCCGCAGTTCCGCGACGCTTTCGTTTCGGCGCGTACCCGCAATACGACTACGCCGGGCCTCGATTCCGAGAAGGTACTCGGCGTCGACCTGTCGTACAACCTCAATCTGCCGTGGATCACGGCGCGCGTTTCGGGTTACTATACCTCGGTCGCCGACCAGTCGAAGGTCATCTCGTACTATGACGATACGCAGTCGTCGTTCACCAACTTCGCCATGAGCGGCATCGACAAGCGTTACTACGGCCTCGAAGTGGGCGTCGTGGTTCCCATCTGGGGCGGCATCTCGTTCAACGGCGCCCTGAGCCTGGGCGACTACCGCTATACGTCGGACGCCAACTTCACGCAGACGCGCGACAACAGCGAGGAGGTGCTCCGCGGCGACAAGGTGCTCTGGGACGACCTCTACGTCGAAAGCACGCCCCAGACGGCGCTCAACCTCGGCCTGAGCTACCGCGGCCCGCGCAACTGGTTCGCCTCGGTCGATTTCAACTATTACGACCGTATCTACCTCTCGATGAACCCCGCGCGCCGTACCCGTGCCGCTTATGCCACGGTACTGCGCCCCGACGAGGCGGCACAGCTCCCCGGCGCCGTGAAATACACGGCGCTGATGAACCTGCGCGAGCAGGAGAAATTCGACTCGGCCTATACGCTCAACCTGAGCGTCGGCAAGAACTGGTACATCCACCGCATCTACCAGCTGGGCTTCAGCCTCGAGGTGAAGAATATCCTCAACGATCAGACGATCCGTACGGGCGGTTACGAACAGATGCGCCTTTCGCGCCGTACCTATGTGAACAAGGAGGGTGCGGCCGCCCAGCCGATCCAGTATTACGTGCCGTTCGATTCGAAGTACTTTTACCTGCTGGGGACGACCTATTACCTGAATGTATATTTCCGCTTCTAATACGATATGACGATTATGAAAAAGATATTTCAGTTATGCGCCGTGCTGGCCGTGATGTTCGCGGTTACGGGGTGCTATAATGATTTCGATGCGCCGAAGCCTGCCAAAGTCTATACCGACGAGGATTTCGCGGGGATGAAGCATATCTCCATCGCCGATGTGAAACAGATGTTCCTCGATGAGCACAAGTCGCTCGGCGGTACGGGCAGCAACTCGAGCTGGGGCGATACGAAGTACGTACAGATCGGCCAGTCGCCCGACGGGCTGGATTACTACATCAAGGGCAAGGTGCAGTCGAGCGACGAGGAGGGCAACGTCTACAAGTCGCTCTACCTGGTGGACGATTCGGGTGCCATCGAGGTGAAGCTCACTACGGGGCTCTATTTTACCTATCCGATGGGGCGTTTCGACAAGGCCACGGGTACGATCCCCTCGAACTGGGTCTATGTCAAGGTCTCGGGTCTCTATATCGGCAACTACCGCATGATGCTGTCGCTGGGCGAGGGGCCTACCGATTCCTACAACAAGGTGGGCGAACATAAATTCTATGCCAACTCGAACATCGAAGACCCGACGGAGATCCGCAAGCGCGTATTCCTCGGCGGGGAGACGCAGCTGGAGCTGGGCAAGGAGATCCTCGAGGTCACCGAAGCCAACTGCGACGATTTCTTCGGCCAGAACGGGCAGCAGTATTTCGGGCGCCTGGTGATCCTGCGCGGCGTTACGTGCCGTTACGGGACGGTAGGGTCGAACATCTATCCCGCGTGGATGTATACCGACATCCGCCCGGTGATGAACAAGGTCTGGTATCGGTGGGCGTTCAGCAATGCTGGTACGAACCTCTACGGTTCGGTGCTTTTCACCTATGACAGCACCCTGCCTTCGACGACCAACAAGAAGGGTGTCTATACGGTGCGCACGAGCGGTTATTCGCGTTTCGCCCAGTATCCCGTCGTCCGCGACGGCGCGAAAGGCGATATCATGGCCATCTTCGGCATCTACTCCAAGGACTGGACATACAACTACGGCGCTTACCAGTGCACGGTCAACTATTTCGACGACATCATGTTCGATGAAGACGCCTTCCTGACGGAGGCGGAAGTCGAGCAGCTGACGCCGGCCGACTCGTGGGTTACGCCCGACACGTCGGACGACGAGTATACCGAATAACCCGCTCCGGCAGAAACGACGGCCGCCCTCGGAAAGGCGGCCGTTTTTTCGTTGCCGGCGATACCGGGAAGCGTTAAAATCCGTATCTTTGCCCCGGATATTCACTCCTGACCGATGAAAGATTTTGCAGCCATAGATTTCGAGACGGCCAACGGCCGGCGTACGAGCGTCTGCTCGGTGGGCGTCGTCGTGGTGCGTGGCGGCGAGGTGGTCGACACGCTTTACAGCCTGATCCGCCCGCGTCCTAATTTTTACAGCCGTTTTACCACGGCTATCCACGGCCTCAGCTACGAGGATACGGCCCAGGCGCCCGACTTCGCGGCCGTATGGAGCGAGATTGCACCCCGCATCGAGGGGCTGCCGCTCGTGGCGCACAACTCGCCCTTCGACGAGGGGTGCCTGCGCGCCGTGTTCGAGTTGTACGGGATGCCTTACCCCGGCTACCGGTTCTATTGTACGTGCCGCGCCTCGCGCAGGACGTTCGGCAGCCGCCTGCCCAACCACCAGCTCCATACCGTGTCGGCGGCGTGCGGTTTCGACCTTGCCAACCACCACCATGCCCTGGCCGATGCCGAGGCGTGCGCGCGGATCGCGCTGAAAATCCTGTAACGGGGCTCCTGCCCCGAAACAGAAACTCCCGGCAATAGCCGGGAGTTTTCGTATTTTCCTGTTGCCGGGTCAGAGCCCCAGCTCCAGCTGGAAGCGGATTTCCCAGCGGTTGTAGTCGGGGTCGAACGATTCGCTGCGGTGGTTGTACGACATGTCGGCCTGTACTTTTAGGCTGTGGCCGATGATGTAACGGGTGATGCCTACGGTCGTCTGGTTCCAGCGCTTGTACCCCGCAAAGGGTTGTACCTCGTGCTCGGGGAAGAGCGTCGAATTACGCAGGGCGACCTCCCATTTCTTGTCGAACAGGTAGCTGGTCTGTATGTTGAGCCCCTGCCCGCTGTATACGAAGGCATTGCTCTGGGGGTCGAACAGCGGTCGGTCGCAGCTGCGTCCCATGAAATCGGTATAGAATGCGAAGCCCCGGTATTTGAGGATGAAATCCGCGAAATAGGAGCCGATGTTGCGGGTCGCGTCGTCCGGCATGACGGCGCCGCGCTGGCCTTTCAGGCGCGATGCCTTGTGGTTGTAGGAGTAGGCTCCGGCCACGAGTATCTTGACCTGCTCCTCGCCTTCGAAATCCCCCTCCATCACGTCGCCTTTCGACTTGAACCGCCCCAGCGGGTAGAGCTCCAGCCGTCCCGTGTAGGCGAGCCCGCCGTTGGACGAACTGCCCCAGTTGCGGCCTTCGCCCAGCGTCACCGAACCTTTGGCCGAGAGGTTGAAGCCCTCGCCCCCGCGCATGTTGTATTCGCCGAAGAACCCGAAATCGCGGTCGAGGTTGAACTCGCTGTTGACGATGCTGCGGTCGACGAATTGCAGGGCGCTCGAAGAGTTGATGCGCGCCCGGTTGGCCTTGATCTTGGTCTGCCCGAACCCGATGTTCCACTTGGGACTCGGGACGTAGTAGACGATTGCGTCGCGGACGATGTTCATATTGCCGTTGGGCAGCGGTTCCGTGTCGTAGGAGGTGAATCCCAGCTGAACCGAATAGACCAGTTTCGGGGAATAGATGTACCCGTCGAAGCGCAGGCGCAGGCGCTTGACCTGCGCATCGGTTTTCGTGAGCGTGAAATCCTTGTCGAACGAGAGTCCCACCATGTTCTGCATCCGGAAGCGCATTGTCAGCGAGAACCAGTTGCTTTTGGGGCGGAACGTGATGCCCTTGCCGACTTCGAGGTTGGGCATGTTGCGTACGCGCTCCAACAGTTCGTGTTCGTCTTCGAGCGAATCGGCGGAGATGAATTCGGTTTGCCTCAGCGGCGAGCGTTCCTGTGCTGCAGCGATTGCGCAGCTGCATGTCAGCAGGAGCAGAAGGAGTGTCTTTTTCATGTCGGTCTTGTCTGTCTGTTTGTTTCGTTTCGGCCGGGTTCGGGCAAAAATACAAAAAATATGCTCTTACCCGGTTAAGTCGCTGCAAAGTTGCGCGGTAAACCTGAAAAGAATATGAAATAGCCGTTGGAATCTTCCCGAAAAGGAATTAAATTTGTGGTGCGGCATCCGTGCACGGTTTCCGTTGGCGGCATGTTGCCGGACGGACAATAAACCTGCCGGTTTTACGTTTTATGAAACGACAGAAAAATTAAAGACCATGACAACGACAAAATTCAAGGGCACGCCCGTGCATATCGACGGCGAATTCATCCGGGCCGGCGTCCAGGCTCCCGATTTCGAATTGGTAAGGGGCGACCTCTCCCCGCTGAAACTCAGCGACCTGAAAGGCAAGCGCGTCGTGCTGAACATATTTCCCAGCCTCGATACGGGCGTCTGTGCGACTTCGGTGCGAAAATTCAATAAGCTGGCATCTTCGCTGCCCGATACGGTCGTCGTGGCCGTGTCGAAAGACCTGCCTTTCGCGCAGTCCCGGTTCTGCACGACCGAGGGCATCGCCAACGTCGTTCCCGCGTCGGATTTCCGTGCTGCGGGTTTTGCCGGCGCCTATGGCGTGCTGATGGCCGACGGCCCGCTGGCCGGGTTGCTCGCCCGTGCCGTGGTGGTGATCGACAAGGCGGGGAAGGTGGTCTACACCCAGCTCGTGCCCGAAATTACCGAGGAACCCGATTACGATGCGGCCGTCGAGGCCGTGAAAGCCTTATAAACTTAAATAGTAAAGAAATGATACGATTGAATGTTTTTATCCGTACGACGGATTCCAACCGCGAGGAAGTGGTAAATACGGCCAAGGAACTGGTGGCGGCTTCGCTCAAGGACGAGGGCTGCGTTGCCTATGACCTGTTCGAAAGCACTACGCGCAATGACGTGCTGATGATCTGCGAGACGTGGAGCGACGCCAAGGCGCTGGCTGCGCACGAGCAGGCGTCGCATTTCACGACCCTCGTACCGCGCCTGCACCAGCTCAGCGAGATGAAACTCGAAAAGTTCGTTTTCTGATGCCTTGTACGGGAACACATAAAAGCCTCTGTTTCGATACAGGGGCTTTTTTTGCCTTTGACTGCGGCGAAACCCTGTCGTAACCGCCGTCCCGCAGCCTGATCCCCGGATACCAAACGATAACCAAAACACATCTAACCCCATCAAAACAAATAATTAACCCGCGCTTTTCAGCTCAGATTCGACTCTCATATTTAATTTTTTTATACTAACCAAATTTTATATGACTATGCGAACTAATTATTTGTTGTTCTTTGCAGTTCTTCTGGGAGCCTTTCCCGCGGCCGGGGCACATGCCGCAGCCGATTCCCTCTCGACCGGCGTGGTGCTTTATTCGCCCTATACGAAGATCGTCGTATCGCCGGGAGCTTCCATCAATTACAGCGTCGACCTGATCAACAACGGCCATGAAATCCGAACCGAGAACATTGCGCTCGGCGGCCTTCCTTCCTCCTGGAAATACGATATCAAGTCCGGAGGCTGGAATATCGAGCAGATGGCCGTCCTGCCCGACGAAAAAAAGAATTTCACCCTTACCGTCAACGTCCCGCTGAAGATCAACAAGGGAAGCTATAAGTTTCATCTCTCGGCGGGTGAAGCCCGGTTGCCGCTCACCATCGTGGTCTCCAAACAGGGGACTTACCAGAGCGAATTCACGACCGATCAGCCCAACATGCAGGGCAATTCCAAATCGAATTTCACCTTTAGCACCACACTCCGCAACCAGACCGCCGACCGGCAGCTCTATGCGCTGATGGCCGATGCCCCGCGGGGCTGGAACGTGGTGTTCAAGCCCAACTATAAGCAGGCGACCTCGGCGCAGGTCGATGCGAATGCCAGCCAGAATATCTCCGTCGAAGTTACGCCCGCGGCCAATGCCGAGGCCGGAACCTATAAAATCCCCGTGCGTGCCGTCACCAATTCCACCTCCGCGGAACTGACACTCGAAGTCGCCATCACGGGGACGTTCCAGATGGAGGTGACTACACCCAAGGGGTTGTTGAGCGCCGACATCACGGCGGGCGATACCCGCCGTATCGACCTGGAGGTCGTCAATACCGGATCGTCGGAGCTGAAGGACATCCAGCTCTCCTCGCGCAAACCCGCCGGGTGGGAACTCTCGTTCGAGCCGTCGAAGATCGCGTCGCTGAAGGCCGGGGCTGCGGCCAACGTCACGGCCGAGCTCAAGGCTTCGCCGAAAGCCCTCCCGGGCGATTACGTGGTCGTGATGGATGCCAAGACCCCCGAGGTGACTGCCGATGCGCAGTTCCGGATTTCGGTGAAGACGCCCCTGTTCTGGGGATGGGTCGGCGTGCTTGTCATCCTGGCTGCCGTGGGAGGGGTCTATTGTCTTTTCCGCAAATACGGAAGGAGGTAGGCCATGGCTGAAGAGGTAATCGTATTGACCGACCTGACGAAAAAATACGGTGCTTTCACGGCAGTAGACCGTATTTGCCTGTCGGTGGCGAAGGGGGAGGTCTTCGGTTTGCTCGGGCCCAACGGGGCGGGCAAGTCGACTACCATCCTCATGATGCTCGGACTGACCGAACCGACGTCGGGCAATGTCAGCATCTGCGGGATTGACGCTACGCACAACCCGATCGAGGTGAAGAGGCGTATCGGCTACCTGCCCGAGGATGTCGGCTTCTACGACGACATGACCGGTGTGGAGAACCTGATGTATACGGCCGCGCTGAACGGGATTGCGCGCGACGAGGCGCACAGCAGGGCCGTGCGGCTGATGGAGCGCGTCGGGTTGGGCGAACAGATGGAGAAGAAGGCCGGGAAATATTCCCGGGGCATGCGCCAGCGGCTCGGGCTGGCGGACGTGCTTATCAAGCAACCGCAGATCGTCATCCTGGACGAACCTACCTCGGGGATCGACCCCGCCGGGGTGCAGGAGTTCATCGCCCTCATAAAACAGCTCAGCAGCGAAGGGCAACTGACCGTGTTGTTCTCTTCGCACAACCTGGAGCAGGTGCAGAAGGTTTGCGACCGCGTCGGGCTTTTCAACCGGGGGCGGCTCGTGGCACAGATCGGCCTGGAGGAACTGCGGCGCGAAAACCGCGATCTGGCCGATGTTTACAACCGCTATTTTACGGAAGGGGGTGGGCAGCATGACTGACCAGAAAGTGCATTCCCCGTTCTGGACGATCGTCCGGAAGGAGATCGCCGACCATGTGCGCAGCCTGCGGTTCATTATTCTGGTGAGCATCATCGTGCTCACCTGCGCGGGGTCGTTGTATACGGCGCTTACGAATATCGCGGCCGCGATAAAGCCCGACGATCCGGACAGCTCCTTCCTCTTCCTGAAACTCTTCACGGTGTCGGACGGGACGCTCCCTTCGTTCGTATTTTTCATCAATTTCCTGGGGCCTTTGCTCGGTATCGCATTGGGCTTCGATGCCGTCAATTCAGAGCAGAACAAAGGAACGCTCAGCCGTATGCTGTCGCAGCCTATCCACCGCGACTGTATCATCAACGCCAAGTTCGTGGCTGCGCTGATCGTCATCGGGGTATTGCTTTTCGCACTGGGTTTTCTGGTGATGGGGTGCGGCTTGATCGCCATCGGCATTCCTCCGACCCCCGGGGAGTTCTGGAGGATCATCCTGTACATCATTACCGGGATCTTCTACGTGGCATTCTGGCTTACGGTGGCGATCCTGTTCTCGCTCTGTTTCCGCCAGGCGGCTACCTCTGCGCTGGCATCCATCGCCGTGTGGCTTTTTTTCAGTGTGTTCTATGCGATGATCGTCAGCGTGGTCGCCCGGGCGCTGAGCCCCTCCGAGATGGCTCCGGTCTACCACCAGCTCAGCTACCAGCGGTTTATCCTGGGGCTGATGCGGCTGGCGCCGAGCGAACTGTTCAACGATGCCACTTCGACGCTGCTCATGCCTTCGGTGCGGAGCCTCGGCCCCCTGACGATGGAGCAATTGGACGGGGCTATTCCCAGTCCGCTGCCTCTGGGCGAGAGCATCAAGGTCGTGTGGGCGCAGTTGACCGGACTGATTGCCGCGACCGTCGTCTGCTTTGCCGTTTCCTACTCGATATTCATGCGGCGGGAAATCCGTTCCCGATAGGACGGAAGACTGGTGTGGGCGAGGGCGGCTGAGAATACCCAGCCGCCCTCGCCGTATCCGTATGCCCCTCCCCTCAGAACGGATAGCCGATCGCCAGGTGGAACCCGAGCCCGTCCTTGAAGCTGGAGATGTTGTAATACCCCGTCTTGTCGGGATTGGGGTAGGGGGTGTGGATGCCGATTCCGAGGTCGGCACGGATGACCAGGTAGCTGATGTCGTAACGCAACCCGAATCCGGTGCCCAGCGCGATTTCATTGAGCAGCCCTTTCCATTTCAGTTCCGCACCGGGGCGTTTGGGGTCTTTTTTCAGCAGCCAGATATTCCCGGCGTCGAGGAAAACGGCGCCGTTCAGGCGTCCCATGATGCCGAAGCGGTATTCGACGTTGGCCTCCAGCTTGAAATCGCCCGTCTGGTCGAGATAGCCGTTGCGGTCGTTGGCCGGGGGACGGTAGCTGCCCGGCCCGAGCGACCGGATCGTGAAGGCGCGGATGCTGTTGGCGCCTCCGATGTAGAACTGCTCGCTGTAGGGCATCACCTCGGAATTCCCGTAGGCATATCCCACGCCGACGAGCAGCCGCGTCGCCAGCCAGTTGTTCCGGCGCCCGATGCGGTGGTAGAACTTCACTTCGCTCACCTCCTTGACGAACTGCGAAAAGCGGTTCCCGAACAGGTGCTGGGGCTGTTTTTCGCCGAACAGGCTCAGCACGCCCGAGAGGATGTTGCCGGCCGAGGTGACGCTGTTCTGCCAGTAGAAGCGGCGGTTGCCGGTGCTGCCGTAGGTCTTGTCGAACGTATAGGTATAGTTGATCGACGGTACGAACTGGTTGCGGAAACTCATGGCGATGGCCGGGTTCTCGTCCATCGTCTTGTCGAAGGCTTCGGTCGTGTGCAGCAGCTTGTTGTAGGTGAGTTTGAATACGGTCAGCGAATGGCGGCTGTAAGGCGAGGTCTGGAAATTGTATCCCGCCGAGCCGCTGAACGCGATCAGCCGGAAGAAGCTGGGGCGGTTCATCAGGTCGACCCCGAGCTGGAACGTCGTGCTCCCGGGGTATTTCAGCCTGCGCGTGATGAACGACGGCAGCAACAGCCGCGGAATGCTGAGGTTCGCATTCAGTCCCAGTTCATAGGAGTTGAGCCGTGAGGAACGGCCGCCGGAGTTTTTGTTGCCCGTCTGCCATTCGTACGAGCCGTTCAGTTTCAGGGCGAGGACTTCGCCGCCCCGGAACAGGTTGTTGTTGCTGACCTTGAAGGTGATGCCGGGGCCGATGAAGCTGTTCGACTTCGAGGTTACGTCCGTTTCCAGGGCGGCTTCCAGCGGATAGTCGAACTGCGCGTCGATGGCGACGTCCAGCGTGTCGGAGCCCCGCAGCGAGTCGAGCGGCGTGACACTCAGGTTGACGGAACGGAAAATGCCCAGCTTGTTGAGGTCGGTCTGGGTGCGGTTCTGGGCATCTACCGTGAAGAGCTGCCCGCTTCGGAGCGTGAGGGCCCTGGACAGGATCCTGGGGCGGATTTTCATCGGCCGCTGGGCGATGACCGTCGCATTGCGCAGGCGGAGCGTGTCCGTCGGGCCGGGTTTGATGTTTGTCAGCCGCACCGTGATGCCGCCCACCCGGTAGGGCTTGAGCGCCACCTCCGGCAGGTTGGGCTTGAGGTTCAGGCGCAGGTCGACCTGCCGCAGACCGGAGGTCGTATCGGCCAGGTATTCCAGGTATTCGGGACGGAAATAGTAATATCCCCTGTTGCGCAGCAGCTGGGAGATCCGTTTGCGTTCGAGCGTGAGGCTGTCCATGTTGTACTGCGCCCCCACGCGGAGCAGGGACGTGGCCCGGAGGCTGTCCATGAGTTGTTCCATGCCGCTGTCCACCTCCGGGTAGGCGATCTTCGAATAGTGCCAGGGCGGCGCTATGCCGAGCGTATAGTACACCTTTGCCTTTCGCCCGTGTTTGCGGTAGAGCAGGGAGTCTGCGGCGTGCGAGCCGAAATAACCGTAATTTTCGAGCACCTGTTCCGCGACCTTCGTCCGGAGCCGGGGCTGCACCTTCGAGATCAGCACGGGCTGTTTGGCCAGCCGTTTGAATAACCAGTATTTGAATCCCTTTTCCCTGGGCGTGTAGAGATAGTTGTAGGCCCACAGCCCGATCGGCAGCGGGGTGCGGATATAGGGGCTGTAAAGCGGGTTGTTCGGGGCGACCGACAGCGGTTCCTTCACGGCCGATTCGGCTGCGGCGGAGAGCACGACGCCCGAGTCGGGTTCGATCCGGATTTTCTTCACGCCCGTATACAACACCTCGTCCGACCCCAGCCGGCGGGTGGTGGAGCAGGCCGCTACCGACAACACGGCGCAAACCAGGATGCAGATATTTCTAATGTGTGCCGGCCTCATCTCGTTTCTGTTTTTTCGCTTTGGGTTTCGTCGACTTGAACAGGTCGCCCAGCCTCAGCAGTTTTTTCCGGATCACGAAGCCTACGCCCGTTTCGGTGATTTCGCCTTCGAGGATGCTTTCGTACCCGGTATGGCGGAATACTTTCAGGTACATGTTGTCGCGCTTGGTCAGCATGTATTCCAGCGAAATGTCGTCGATCAGGTTCTCCTTGAGGTTCTGCGACGGGTCGGCGTCCGTGCTGAACTTGCCTCCGATGACGGCGCGCACGCGGTTGCTGAACAGGTTTTTGGACAACCGGTAGGAGTAGTCGGTGCGCTGGCCGTTGGGGTCGTCCTCGCCGTAGGAGTTGATGCCGAAACTCAGGTCTACGCCCTTCAGGTTGTTCTGCGCCCACTGGTTCAGCTCCTTCTGGATAAACGAGTTGAGCGGGTTCTCGGAGCTGACCTTCGCCGTGGTTCCGGGGCCCGTGTAGGTGTTGTATATCAGCAGGTTCATAGCCTGGTTGGCGCGTTGCTCGGCCGTGAGCGAATTCAACTGGTTCTGCATGGTGAGGTCTTCGGGGGCCGAAAGTCCGAAGCTGACCTCCAGGTCGTCGAGCGAATTGCGGATGTTGATGGAGATGTCGAAATTCACCGCACGGTTGTCCTGCCCGTCCGAGGAGACATTGGCACGTACGGTCTCCACGGCCGTGATGTTGAAAGCCGGGTCGGCGATGTTCCCTATCCATTCGACATAGCTGTCCGGCGTGATCTTGAAGATTTTTTGGGAGATGATGGGCGGATTGTAGCGTACGCTTCCGCCCGAAAGCACATATTTTCCCGACAGGCGGACGTCGCCCAGTGGATTCATGGTATAGGTCAGGTTGCCGCCTCCCTTCAGGTCGATCCGGTTGTTGCCGTCCGCCGAAAGGTCTACGGCCGCCTGTACGTCGTTGTTGATGTCGACATTCACCAGTACGTCCATGCCTCCGATGCGTATTGCCTGCGATGTCTCTTCCTGTCCCTGGGAGTCCAGTTCCCGGAACGAGACGAACGTCACGATGTTTTGCGGACGCTCCTTCACGTCCATCGGGGAGTCCTGCATGACGTAATTGATGTCCGTGCCGCCCAGCAGGGCTACGTTCCCGCGGACGACGAGTTCGTCCAGGGGGCCTTTGGCCGTCGCGTCCAGGTCGAGGTAGGCCTTTCCGTAGACCGACGTACCCTCTTTCCGGGCTACGTCGACTGCCTGGAAATCCGACGCCCGGAGCGCGAGGTCGGCCGTCATGCGGCTGAAATCGGCCAGGTCGACCTCGCCGCCGATCGTCAGCGGCTTGCTGTTCGGGGCGAGGAGCGTGTAGTCGTCGAATATGACGCGGCTGTCGTCGATGCGGATCGTGTCGGACGACAACCGGAACGACGTGCCGATCATCGGCACGCGGATTTCGGTCTGTGCGAAGTGTACGCCCCCGTCCAGCCTCGGCCGGTCAGCGGCGCCTCCTGCGTGGATTTTCGCCTGCAACCGGCCCCGGAGGCGGATCAGGTCGTCGGGCAGGAATACGTTGGCCTGCTGCAACGGGAATCCGGGGATCGTCGCCGTGAGGTCGAGCGGGCTTTCGCGCTCTGCGCGGTAATCTCCCCGGACGGTCAGTACCTCGGCGCCGTCGAGCGTCAGCCGCGCATCGGCCATATGTCCCTGATCCTGCTTGTAATAGAGTCCGAAGTCGACGTTGCCGAAGCGCCGTTTGTCGTACGACAGTTCCGCGATGGACAGGTCGCCGCGCAGGGTCAGGCTGTCGGGCGTCATGCCCAGCGTCATGTCCGCACCCAATACGCCGTCGACGGGCGGGGCGGAGGGCAGCAACCCCAGTGCGGAACCGATGTTCAGGCCGGCGATATCCAGCCGGATGTCGTCGGACGCCCCCTCTCCGGGAACCGTCCGGATTGCGAACCGCTGGTCGCCGTGCCTCATGTCGAGGTCGGCGTCGATGCTTTTGCCATACCTGTAAACGAGGTAATTGCCGGGGTTTACCGTCCAGGGTTCGTACCCGAATACCGGGTCGGGCGGCGTTACGCCCGCCCTGACCAGACTGTCGTTCCATTCGACATCCAGTCCGAAGCGGAACCCCTCGCGTCCCGCCCGGTTTTTCTGGCAGAGGTTTACCTGGCCCCTATTTCCGGCCACATGGCCGTACAGCCCTGCGAGGGCTACGTTGTCCAGGTTCCCCGGGACGTTCGCCGTGCGGAGGAAATAATCCAGCCGGCGGCCGTCCTGCGCGATGCCTGCCGTCAGCGTGTCGAGGACGACGCCTCCCCAGGCCAGCCTCTCCGCCTTTATCCGGAGGGATACCGGCAGGGAGTCGCAATTCACGCCTTCGATGTCCAGCGCGCCGAACGACACCTTTTTTGTTTTCAGAAAATTATTCAGGATATTTTCGCGTCCGGCCGTGACCCGCAGGCTGAAATCGGGCAATGCGGGTTTCAGGGCCTCCATGTCGACGCTTTGTGCCCGGATCTGCCGTGCGAGTATGTCGGCGCTCCGCGTCAGGGCCGGAACCAGCGAGTCTACGGGCCCGGGGGAGACGAATGCCAGCGACAGGTCGCCGGATGCCAGTTTGGCCCGCGTCGCCGTCGTGTCGGAGCTCAATGACAGGCTCGTCGGACGGATGCGGTCTGTGCGGTGCCGGGTTCTGACCTCGATGCTGTCCAGGGCTATCCGGGCCGTATAGCTGCCGGCGTCCGAGGCGGACGCCCCGGCCTCCAGCGCGAACGACCCGCCGATTTTCTGCGGGGAGATTCCCAGCTCTGCCAGGTCGAAATCGAAGACGTTGCCCGTGAGCCTGACTTCCTGTTTCCGTTCGGTCAGCGTGCCCGAGACCAGCAGCAACAGCCGCAGCGCCTCGTCACGGTCGGACAGGCGGCCGGAAAGTTGTCCTCCTTCGAGGTTTGCGTTCAGCTCCACGCCTCCGAAATCCCTGCCGCGGAACTCCGCCCGGTCAACCTGCAGGCGGATGTTCCCCCGGGTCTGCGCCCGGAGCGGATCGAATCCGCTGCCCCCGGCCTGCAGCGCCAGGTCTAAAAGGCCCAGCGAATCGGCCGGCAAAAACCTGTTCAACGGGAAGCTGTCGCACCGTAATTCGATGCCATAGGCCTCGCTGCGGGTATCCAGCCGGCCTTGCAGGGCTATCTCCCCGCCGTCGGCCGAGAGCGTCGAAGCGGCCGAGAACGCCCCTTTGTCTGCGCCGGCCGTTCCGCGGAGCCGGATGCGGTCGGGAATCGCTATGCGCCGCCGCAGGGCGGAGTCGGGCAACAGCGCTTCGAGGAACGCCATATCCCTGAAATCGCCTTCGAACCGTGCGGAAGCCTCCATGCGGCCGGGATCGAGCACGTTTCTCGCCGCCCCGTCCGCCGTGAATGCGACGTGTCCGGGCGAGGAGATGTCCAGCCCGGCTTTTCCGATGTCGCCCAGCGTCCCCGCTGCGGTGAGCGCCAGGCTGACGATACGTCCGTCGAGCACGGGCGGTATCAGCGCCGGATAGAGGTATTTTAGGTCTTTGGTGTTCACGTCGGCCGTGAGGGCTGCCTTGAGCGGCGAATCCGGAGCCAGTGCCAGAATCCCCTCCCCGGCGGAGATGTTGGCCTCGATCCGGGAAAAGGGCGTTTTCAGGGTGACGCCGGCAAGGGATATGCCCGAGGCGTCCATGCCGATGTCCCCGGTCATATCGCTCACCGTGAGCCCGCTGCGCTCGGTGAACGCCATGCGGCGGATTTGCAGGGCTATGTCCGCACCCCGGTTGTAGATCGAATCGACCGCTAGGTCGAGCGTCGAGAGGGCGATGAACGACGGGTCGAATCCCGCTGCGGGACGATGGTTCAGCAGCCCGTATTCCGCCCGATTGCCGGTCAGCACGACGCTGCCGATGCGAACCGTCCACGGAAGCGACGGCGTGCTGCCGCCGGGGGCGGGAGCTGCCTCCTGTTTCTCTTTTCCGGGCACTGCCGGCCCTGTCAGGTAGGAGTAGCCGCCCCGGTTCAGCAGTACGCTTTTCACGGATACCTGCTGGCTGTCGAGCCGCACCCGGCATTCATCCACCGTGCCTTCGGCCAGGCGGACGGAGAGTTCCGATACGGCAGGTGCCGTCCGCATCCCGAAAGCCAGGTTGCCCACCGAGAGTTTCCCGATGCCGATCGTCCACGGCAGTGCGGCCGTAGTGTCCGCTTCCTCTTTCGGAGCCGCTTGCGTTATGTCCAGCCGGACATCGGCATCCGACAGGACGAGGCTGGTGATGCCTGCCGTATTTGCCGAGAGGTCGGCCTTGGCCGCATCCAGGGACAACAGGCCCGCCGAAAGGCGCATGTCCATGCCCGCCAGCGAATCCTTGTAGCGGGCGGCGACCCGCTCCAGCCCGAAGCTCCGGATGACGACCTCTTTCCGAACCAGGGGCCACAGGGCGACATCCAGCGAGAGCCTGCCGCAGCTGAGGAGCGTATCGGCCTTGTCGACCAGCAGTGTGTTGTCCACCGACAACCGGAGCGGAAAGGAGAGCCGGAGACGTTCGACGGACAAATCCATCCCGAGCGCCCGCGAGGCATAGCCGACCGCGCGCTTCCGAACGAAATCCTGTACGGCCGGTATGTAGAGCAGGGCGGGAACCAGTATCAGGACGACGAGGACAACGAGCAGCGCACGGAGCGTATATTTGATGATCTTTTTCAGCATTAAAATAGTGTCGTATGTCGTAATATCTTGTAATGCAAGACGTTGGCATATGATGGCATCCTTGGTTTTACGGGCAGCCCGTAAAATCGGGGCAAGTTACTAAAAATCCGATGATTGCACAACGGCAATTCCCCCGATAAACGGGCTTATTCGAGGTCTCAATCGTCTTTTTTGATTTCACCCTGCTGCCCGGGCGGCACCTTCGCGGCTGCCACAGCCGTTGCCGGAGGGCATATATCGCATATCCTCGCCGGACGCCGTGCCGCGCCTACCGGAAGAAGCTGACGAGCAGCATCACATTCAAGACGGTCACTACGGCCCCGATCCCGTAGAGCAGGTATTTGGTGAACCGCGAGTTCCGGTATTTGCCCATCACACGCTCCGAAGAGGTCAGGTGTACCTGCAGGAAGACCGTGAAGGGCAGCTGGATGCTGAGTATCATCTGGGAGTAGATAAGCCCTTTGAACGGGTCGCCGATCAGCAGGATGATCAGGAATGCGGCGACCAGCGAAACCATCACGCCCGTCCGGGAGTGGTTGTCCCTGATGTCGTAGGGCTCTTTGAATATCCCGGCGAAGATCGAGCCCGCGGCCATCCCCGAGGTGATCGTCGAGGAGATCCCCGCGAAGAGCAGGGCGACGGCAAAGATATGCGTCGCGCTTCGCCCCAGGAGCGGTTGCAGGAGCGAATCGGCCTGCTGCAACTCCTCCACGGGTGTTTTTGTCACGAAGAAGGTCGCTGCGGCCAGCAGGATCATCGCGCTGTTGATCGCCCAGCCCACCAGCATCGAGAAGATCGTGTCTGCGTACTCGTAGCGCAGTTGCCTGCGGATGACCGCGTCGTCGCTCAGGTTCCACTGGCGGCTCTGGATCACCTCCGAATGAAGGAACAGGTTGTGGGGCATTACCACTGCGCCCAATACGCTCATGATGATGACCATCGAACCTTCGGGGAACGAGGGCGTCACCCATGCCCGGGCGGCTTGTGGCCAGTCGATCGTTACCAGCGACAGTTCGTAGATGAACGACAGCCCGATGATCGAGACGAAGGCAATGATCCATTTTTCGATCAGCCGGTAGCTGTTGGTGAAGAGCATGACGACCACGAACACGAGCACCAGCAGCGCGCCGATGCGCACCGGTACGCCGAACAGCATTTGCAATGCGATCGCCCCGCCCAGGATTTCGGCCAGCGAGGTGGAGATCGACGCCAGCACGGCCGAACCCAGCAACGGGCGCGACCATGCGGGTTTGAGGTATGCAGATGCCGCTTCCGACAGGCAGAGGCCCGTGGCGATGCCCAGGTGTGCGACGTTGTGCTGCAATACGATCAGCATCACGGTCGAGAGCGTCACCATCCATAGCAGCGTGTATCCGTATTGTGCGCCTGCGGCCAGGTTTGAAGCCCAGTTGCCGGGGTCGATGAACCCCACGGTGACGAGCAGTCCCGGGCCGATGTATTTGAAAATCTCCAACCCGCCCATCCGGGGCTTGTGATCCGGGCCGAAGAGTCGAGACCAGAATGACATAGTTACATAGTTTATTTCGGCCCGCAAAATAAGAAAAATAAATCGTTTTTACGGGTTGCCTGCCGGACAACTTCGTGCGGGCGCGTCAATTGCCGGCTCGGTTTTCGGTTATATGTGCAGGTGGAATAATTTGGCGATGCCCGTCACGACGATCTGCACGCCGACGCAGAAGGTGAAGAAGGCGACCATCTTGTTGATGACGATGCTGCCGCTGGTGCCGATTTTCCGTATGATGCGCTCGCCCTGCGACAGGAACAGGTAGAGGATCAGGCACATCAGCACGATTACCAGCGCGATGATCGCATAGGAGAGCAGCCCTTTGGCCCAGCCGTCCTTCATGCTCACCGAGGCCATCAGCGTCAGGATGACCGAGACGCTGCCCGGGCCGATGCTGATCGGGAAGGTGATCGGGTAGAAGACCTGCGATTCGAGGGCTATTTTGTGGAGCGGATTGACATCCTTGCCCTGCGCGTGCCCCACCGAGGAGTCCGAGTCGCTGAGCCATTGCAGGGCGGTGCGGCAGATCAGCAGCCCGCCGCCCAGCTGGATCACCGGCAGCGAGAGCCCGAAGAGCGTCAGCACGAAATGCCCGACGGCCAGGCTGCCCAGCCCGACGAGCAGATAGTCGGTGATGATCCTCCGGATGATCGACTTGCGGTCTTCATCGTCCAGCCCCGACAGAAGCCCGTTGACCAGAAAGCCCGCACCGACGGGGTTCGCCACCGGAAACAACGCCATGAAGGCGGATATGAACGTGAAAAGAAATCCTTCCTTTAACATCTTGGGGTTCGGAACTTTGTATTGTGGTGCGAAAGTCATCAATAACTATTCCAAACCTCCGGTATGTCCGCATAATATGTTCCGGGGCGCAAATTCGCGGGCGGCCTTTCCCCTGCTGCCGGTTCCCCCTGCTGCCGGCGGCAGCGCCCTGTCGCTGTCGCCGGGACGACGTGAGGCCGCCTGCTCCGGTTACGGAACTTTTTTCGGGCTCCTTTTCCTGCGGCCTTGCCCGCTGGCATTCGCTCCATGCCCGGGGAGCGGCGATGCTCCTCCGCAGGGCTTCGAATCCGGCTGTGTGCGGGGGCGTGCGGCGCCGCACGCCCCGGTGCGGATATTCCGTGCCGTATCCCGTGCCGGTTCCCCTCCACCGTCCCGAATACGTCGTGACGCGGTGCTCAGCGCATAATTCTTGCGGGCTCCACAGCCTCTTCCTCGGTGTCGCCGGGGCTGAACTCCTTGTCTGCGAAGAGCTCAGCGAGCCCCGTGATCTGTTTCAGGCGCAGCAGTTCGTCGCGATCCATGCCGATGTGGCGCATGATCCACTGGTCGGACATCTGTGCCCGCGTCAGCTCGGCGACGATTTCGCTCATCAGTTCTACGTTGTGTGTGCCGCGCGCCCGGTTGTGGCGGATGGTCGAGGCCATGCGGTTCGAGATGTCCTTTTCGATCACCGCCACGGGCAGCAGGCCCCGTTCCCGCTCGTAGATGCGTTTCGACCGCTTGAGCACCAGGTAGCGGTGGTAGCCGTCCACCAGTTCGTAGAGATCCTTTTCGGCATCGTAATAACAAACGCACGGCATCGTGTAGCCGTCCTCCCAGATCGACAGCTCCAGCAGTTTCATTTCGGGCGGGGCTACGACGTTGGGGTTGTAGCTGTTCGCCACGACTTTCTCCACCGGCACGGCTCTGACGTCATAGACAGGGCTCCGGTACGTTGCTTTTGTCGGAGGGTTGCAGTAACGATTCATATTTTTCCATGATTTTATTTCGGCGCTGTGTCTCGCTTTTGTTCGGCGAGAATCCCATGTATTTGCAGGCATGGTCGTTCTTCAGGATGCAAATGCAGATCCGCTTGAACGTCGGCAGCCGGCTGAATTCGGGCAGGTCTATGTCGTCGAGGTATTCCATGCGCACCGGACGTTTGTCCGTCCGGTAGGCGCTCTTGCCGCCGATTTCAATCCGGATTCCCGCCCTTTGCAGCTTTGCGATGGTTTCGTCGGGGAGGCACCCGCCCTTCTCGCGCCAGAAACGGATGCTTACGGAGAGCTTTTCGAGGTAGTTGCTCCGTGTCCGCTCCGGGAGCGTCGAGAGCAGGAAGTGCATGTAGCCTTCCCAGGTCATCCCTTTCGGCAGCTTGACCGATTGCCAGCCGGCGGCGGCCGTCCGGCCGTACAGCGCCGCGAAGTTGGCGCCGTTGACCCGGCCGATCATGCGGCCCCACGTGTCCGGGTCGATGGCCTTGTAGAGATGCAGGCTCGAAATCGCCTGCGAGATGAAAGGGCTGGCTACGCGTTGGCTCTCCAGCGGTACGCCGGCCATGTAGAAGAGGTCGTAAATACGGTTGTAGGGCCAGCCGAACCGGCCGTTCGCCGTCCAGATGTCGGTCGTGAGCCAGTCGTAGAGCGGGTAGGCGTTGCAGATTCCGCCGCCGACCCATTGGCGTATCCACCGCTTGCCCGAAAATCGGTGGTGGTTGCGGTCGCTGTATATGGTGCGCCAGCGGTTGAAACTCTCCTGCGTGCGGATGCCGATCAGGCAGCATGTGCGTGCCGCCCGGTTGCGGGCGTGGAGCCACTCGGCAAAGCAATTCTGGAATTCGTAGTCCCACATGTCGTCCCTGAAGAACGGGAAGTCGCGGTGCGTGAGGCAGCCCGCAGGCATCTCTCGCACCCACAGTTCCCGCTTGGACTCTTCCCACGGCCTCCAGTACTGCTGGAACATCGAGGTACAGGTCAGCACCTTGAATGGCACGCAGACCCGGTAGACGTCGAGTATGTCGGCGTTCGCGGCCAGCGTCCGGTTGACATAGTCGACCGTGTCGCGGTACTGTATCTCGTAGTCCATGTGGAATACCCCGATGCGGCGTTTCAGATGGTGCCGCCGTATGTAGTCGATGCACAGGTTGAGCAGCACGCCGCTGTCCTTGCCGCCCGAGAAGGAGACATAGACGTTGTCGAAGAGATCGAATACGGTTTTCAGCCGTTGCTGTGTCCGCTCGTAGACGTTCATGGCTGCGGACGTTTATTGTCGTACTGCATCGCGACGTACTGCTTCCACTCCCGGATTGCGGCGAACCCCTCGGTGCGGAATATCTCCGCATGGCGGATCAGCGTGACGGAACGTATCGTATAGTCGCGGCCATAATACCGGACGACCTCCTGCAGGAACCGTGCGAGCAGCTGCGGGTCGTCGCCCGAGACATAGTAGTTGTTGATCCTTGCGATCCCGTTGTCGGTAATTTCCACCGGCACGAATCCGTAAACATTTTCACCTTCCCAGGCGACGAACCACGTATGCGAACGCGAAGTCCAGAACGGATAGTTGTTGTTCTGGCGCAATACGCTGCGCCGCATGACCAGAGGTGCGACGAGTGTGTAAAGGCGCGGGGAGGTTCCGTCCAGTTTTTCGATTGTCATATTCCCGATGCCGCACTTGCGGACTGAATATTGTATATTTGCGACTGAATGTGTTGGGTACGTGGGTTGTCATCACAAATATAAAAAATTACGCCCGTTTTCTCAAATTTTTCGGCCTCGGGGATAGATGTTTCGATCCGGTTCCCGTCCGGAAAGCACCGCCGGAAACCTGTAAAAACGACCGGGGAAGCCCCGGCGGGAAATTCAACCCCGGCTTTCCATGCTGTCTGCCGAGGGGTTGACGGTCACCACGTCCTGCTCTATCTGCCGCTGCGTGGGCGATCCGTCTTCGGGGGCGGGGGTGATGGGGCCGCCTTCGGCGAGTATGTCGTCGGGGGTGATCTGGGTGACGGGGATTCCCTGCATGCCTTGCGGTTGCCTTACGGTAGCCTGAGCGGCCTCTTGTCTGCGGGACGGATGTTGTTGGACGGTGTTTTTCATCGGTTCTTTTTTGGAAAGAGTGCTGCAAAGGTCGTACCGCGATGGGGAAGGGCGTCGCTGAAGGCACCGAAGTCCGGCATGCCGGGCTTCGTCCGTGGTTTTCTCCTTTTCCCGTTGGCTGTACCCTGGGCATGGCTGTCCGTTGTGGCAGGAAGCCGTGAGTTTCCACCGCCCGAGGCGTACCATGCTTCCCGGCGTTGGCGTACCGTTTCGCCGACACCTACCCGGGTGGGGCGTCAGCAGGCTGGCGCGTGCGGGGCTGGTCATTATTTTCTGCCTGCCGTTCGAGGCCATGTGGAGCTATTTC